>JACCDO011691340.1_pt1 | contig 14193 bp, 15 predicted proteins | sample 7446101 | NCBI WGS metagenome assembly JACCDO01 (sample SAMN15323440, study PRJNA562643) | freshwater metagenome | isolation source: river surface water | place: USA:Blue River Watershed | collected 2017-08-16
CAGGATGAGCCGGTTCAACCCCGAATGCACGTGGTGCAGCCCGGTGACACCCCTTTATGCGGGTGGTGCGCGGTTCAAGTTCATGGGCCTTGCTGATTCAACCGCGAGCCGATGGCGCATCTTCGGCCGGTCTCGTGGCCAACGCCCCATCTGCGGCCAATGTGCAAGCCCCGCTCAGTCCTGAGCAACTCCTTCAAGCCCGCATGCAAGCCATGGCGTCCAGGCCCATGGACGCCAGCGGCCTTTTGGCCTTGCTGGCGAGCTCTTCGCAGAATGCCTCGGGCTTGACCAGTGCCCAAATGCCATGGCTTCAGGCTTGGATGGCCGAATCGATTCCGATGTCGCAGATCAACCCCAGTCTGCTCAGGAATTTGCTTCAGAAATGGATGCTGCCCAACGAGCGGCGATTGCTTCAAGGGCAGCAACCCCCCATGGATGCGCGAAGCATGTTGCGCAAATGGCTGGATCTGCTGACGGCCACACAAGAGTCGTCGACCGAGCGCATGCAAGAGGCCAGAACCGTGCGTCAGGGCTTGGAGTCACTGGACACGGCCCAAGCGCAAACGGCCTTGGCCCATGCGCGGGGTGGCCTTTCTTTGCATTTCTGGATTCCCTTCACCGACTCGCGGCCTGTGCACATGCACATTCAGCGCGACGCGCCCAAAAACCCAAACGACGATCCACCCTTCACCGTGGACGTGCACACCCAGCACGTGACGCTGGGGGAAATCTGGCTGGCCACGACGATCCGCAGCAGTCACAGGGTGGGGCTGGTGATGTGGGCGCTCAATGGCAACACGGCCAGTTGGGCGCGCGACAAATCGGCCTTACTGGGTGCAGAACTGAAGGACTCGGGTCTGGAGCTGGAGTCGTTCCAAATTCACCATGCCGCTCGCCCAAGAAGCGAGGTTCATCCTGTACAAGGCTCAGGCCAGGGCGAATGGATGCAAACCGTTCGACCACGCTTGGACAGACTCGCCTGAAGCACGCCCGAGAGAGGACACACTCATGCGACGCACCCTCAAAGCAGTGGCTCTGGAATATGGGCAACACCAGTCCCCCGTGGTCAGCGCCAAGGCCGAAGACGAATCGGCTTTGGTCTTGTTGCAAGCCGCGCGTGAGCATGGGGTTCATGTGGCGCAGGACCCTCAGTTGGCCGAATGGCTCAGCCGCTTGGAGTTGGGGCAGGAAATTCCTGAGCACCTCTACACCGCAGTGGCGGTGATTTTGTCTTGGGTGTATTGGCTCAAGGGCATGCAGCCTGGCGACGAGAAAGTCGTCTGAGCGAGAGTGGGGCTTGGTCAGGCGGCTTGATGGTCGCGCATCTGGCGACCTCTGCGCACCTTGCCCAGTCGGTCATAGGTCTCGACGGAACTGCCTGAACCACCCAGTTGCAGGCTGTCCAAAGCGCCACGGATGGCATCGAGTTTGCGCAGGATGAGGATTTCATTGCGACGGTGCAGCTCCCGGCACGCCAGCATGCGGGTGCGAAAGCCTTCCCATTCATCACCCAGGTTGTCGGCATCTTCGGGCTTGGCCACACCAGTGATCTGGGTCAATTCGTTCAACAGCTCATTTTTTTGCGACAGCAAGACCTCGAACTGATCCAGGTCCTGGTCTTTTAGGGCCAGAAACTCTTCTTCCAGCAAACCTTCAAGCGTTTGCACACGGACCATGGCCTGGTCCAGTAGTGGCAAATCCTGCAGGTCGCTCATGGAGGAGGCCCTCAGCCTTCGATCATGCGCTCAAGCGAGACAAAGTTCTCGGCGATGCGGCGCGGATCAAGGGGGTAGTTACCGCTTCGGATGGCTTCCTTGATGGACTCCACCTTGGCGCGGTCAAAGGAAGATTGCTCCTTGACCTTTTGTTCCAAATTACTCAAAGACACGGAATCAGCTCCTGATGGGGCTTTTCCTGCAGGCGCTGTTTTCCCTTCCGGGGCCACATTGGCCGATTTCTGGCCGTTGACTTTGTCCAGGTTGCTGCGCATCACATCGCTGGATTGCAGGATGCGTGCTTGGTTGGCGATTTTGTCCGTCATGATGACCTCACTGCAGAACGAAAGCTGTTTTCACCTGAGGTGAATCGGTAGCTTGCCCAAGAACTTGAGCAAAAAAATGGGGGTGAAGGGTAAAAATCATTTTTACCCTTAAAAAGCGAACTTTAGAAATCAAAAATGAGCGAAAAGTTGGCATCACATCCCCTTGGCGCTATTGGGGCCTGTCACCATCGCTGATAACAATCGGCCCGACTCCGGGTTTTTCAAGCGAATCAGCTCGCCCAATCGGCCATCTTGTTGGGATTCTGCCCTGACCGTGACCAAAAAGCCCCGACCTTCACCCATGGAGACCAAAACCAACTGGCCACGTTTGACCAGCAAAGCGGGTTTCAGGTCATGGCTGCGCACGGGGCTGCCCGGTTGCATGTCCCTGAGCAATTCGACGTTTTTCAAATCCTCTGGGTTTTGAATCAGGCTGGTTTCCGAGGGACTCATGTCCATGCTGCGCTTTTCGAACAAATCAGGGCTGAGCAAGGTGCCTCGGCGAATCAATTGGTTGGCCACCCACACTTCGCGAGGCTGGGTGCCATTGGTGGCCACAGGCGTGGCACTTCTCAAGGGGTTTTGGGTTTGGGTCTGGGTCTGGAAGCTCAACAGGTATTGCCAGTTGGGCATGGAGCAACGCGCACGCAGGGCATTCGGATTGGCAAAAGGCAGATCGAACTGGACCGGTTGACGGCAAAAGGGGATTCGCACCCGTTCATCCAGGGGATTGAACTGGATTTGAGAGGGCTCGAGTCGGGTTTGTTGGGACACCCACTCTGTGGCGGCCTGAAAGAGGGCGGTGCGGCCATCTTGAATTTGTGCCCAGGCATTGGGGGCAAAGCTGCTCGCGGCCAGGAGCAAACCCAGTCCAGCCTGGACTGGCTTGATGGGGTTGCGCTGGGGCGCTTGGGGTCGGCACAGCATTTGCAAGTTCCTCAACATGTTGGCTTGTGTTTGTCAAAAAATTGAACAGATGCCTCCCTTCATGCAAGTTCGATGCCAGATCAAAAAACCTTCAGAGTGATGCCATGAACCCGACGATTGAATCCAAATCCATGCTTTCCTCGTTCTGGATGAATGCCAATGAACGCATGTCGCTCATTCAATCCGACACGCCTGAGCCCGACCGCTTTGCGGCCTTGTTGAAAAAGGCAGACGTCAATGCACCGACAGTGCCTGGGGAGGTGGTGGTCAAATCCGGTGACACCTTGGTTGGCATCGTTCAGCGTCTGGCCGTGAACCGTGGTGAGACTTTGAGCCAGTCCCAGGCTTATTCAAGGGCCATGGCTTTGGCCAGAAACAATGGCATCGACAACCCCAATTTGATCCGGCCTGGCCAAAAGCTTTCCCTTGCTGGACTTGATCCGGATGCCATGCAGACCGATTCGGGGGCTGCCAGCACGATTGCCAACCTGCGCACCGCTGCTTCGGCCCAGGCCACTTCTTCAGCGGCGGCGGCTTCAGTCGGTCCGCAGTCACAAGAAACGGCGCAGCCCACTTCGTCCGAAGTCTTGAGCCAGCGCCAGGTGGCGTCCACTTCAACCCGAACCCCAGCGCGCACTGGCGATTTGCCCCACACCCCCATATTGACCAGAACCCTGGACCGCGCCGTGGCCAAGGGCTTCATTCCAGCCCAAGAGCGCCAAGCGGTCTACGACAAGATCATGGACATGAGCAAAACCTATGGTTTTGCCCCCGATGACTTTGCCCGCATGACCCTGATGGAGAGCGATGGCATGAACCCACGCGCGTCCAACAACAGTTGCCACGGGATCATTCAGTTTTGCGACGGCCCCGACCGTGGTGCGGCCAGTGCTGGTTTTGCCAGCAATCCCAAGGCCATCCTGAACCGAAGCGTGTTGCAACAACTCGACCTGGTGGCCAAATATTTCGATGACACGGGCTTGAAGAAAGTGCCTCAGGTGGGCCTGGATGACCTCTACCTCACGGTGCTCACGCCTGCGGCCCGCAACGAAAGCCGAACCTCGGTCAAGCTCAATGTGCCGGGGACGCAGTCTGAATACCTCTATACCAATAACGACCGCCGATTGCCCATCACCCGTCAATCGATTGTTCAGGGACTTCATCAAAACGCCCAGGAGCGCTTGGGCATGGAACCCGCCGCTTACCAGCAATTGGTCAATCGACCCAATCAAGCTGTGATGAGGACCAGCACGCAAGTGTCCAAGTCTGGGACCCAAGTTTTGGGGCAGGGCGTTTGGTTGGCCAGCAATGCCAACACTGGCAACCGCAACCTGAGCGGCAAAACGTTGCCACCGAGCTTGCCGGGCGGACAGCCTTTGCCGTCCCGTTGAGGCTCAGACGCCAAGAATTTGGCAATTGAGCGTGGCATGAAATTTGCAATTTCGAACCGAGTCCTCTTTTCTTGAGGGCGGGACCGCGAAAGCGGCAGTTGAATGGTTCGGAGAATGTGATGGACCTGTTGTCCAGTGCCTTCGGGTTTCAAGAAAAAGTGTTGAACCTGCAGAGCAAACGCCTGCAGCTTTTGGCGAGCAACATCGCCAACGCCGATACGCCCAACTTCAAGGCTCAGGAACTTGACTTCAAAGCCGTGCTCAAAGAGCTTGAGGTGGATCGCATCAGCGCGACTCACGACAAGCACTATGGCGGACTGATGGACATGCCCGATGACGGCATGCGCTTTCGCGTCCCCTTCAACTCCTCATTCGACGGCAACACGGTGGAACTCAACGTTGAGCAAGCCCAGTACGGTAAGGCGGCTGCCGACTTTCAAACCACCCTCAGTTTTCTTGAAAGCCGAATTTCAGGCATTCGAAAAGCACTGCGTGGAGATTGATGAACCATGAAATCGATTGACAACGTCATTGGCATCGCGTCGACCGCGCTGAATGCCCAAAGTGTTCGCATGAACACCATTGCCTCCAACCTGGCCAACGCCAACACCGTCTCGACCAACGAGATCGAAGCCTTCAGGGCCAAGCGGCCTGTGTTCAAGGCTTTGGTCAACGAAGAGATGACCAACGCTGGTGCTCAGTTCATTGGCGGCGTCAAGGTTCACCAATTGCAAAACGACCCCACACCGGTTCGCACGCAATACGACCCTGGCAACCCGCTGGCCGATGAAAAAGGCTTTGTTTGGCTCTCCAACGTGAATGAAATGCAAGAGATGGTCGAAATGATGAGCGCATCTCGCTCCTACCAAAACAACGTCGAGGTGGTCAACACAGCCAAGCTGCTGATGATGCGCACCCTCGAAATCACCAAGTCTTGATGAGGACAGAACATGACCACCAGTGCAGCCAACGGCTACTCACCCTTGCTCTCAAGCAGCATCAAGACCACACAGCAATATGAGGACGAAAAAGCGTCCAAGCCCATCAACAACGAGATGGGCCAGCAGGCTTTTTTGACCTTGTTCACCACGCAGTTGAAAAACCAAAACCCGCTTGACCCCATGGACAACCAGACCTTTGTGGCTCAGTTGGCGCAGTTCTCTCAACTGGAAGCTTCTCAGTCCATGAAGTCCAGCATGGACACCTTGGTCAAAGCCATGACGGGGGATCGCATGCTCACGGGCACTTCCATGATTGGCCGCATGGTCGGTGTCAACGGCGGCACCGCAGTCTTGCAACAGGGCCGACCGGTCTCAGCTTTTGTCAACTTGCCCAATGGGGCAGAGGCCGTGAGCTTGCAAGTGCTCGATTCAACGGGCGCTGTGGTGCGCAGTCAAACCTTTGGCTCTCAGCCCGTGGGAGACATGTCGCTCACCTGGGATGGCACCAATGATCAAGGTGTTCCATTGCCCGATGGCTCCTACAGCTTCATCGTCACGGCCACCAGCATGGGCCAGACCAAAACCGTGACACCCGATGTGATGTCGCAAGTCGTGAGTGCCAGCAACGCCGGCACCAGCGACGGCACCTGGCTCTTGCAAGTGCAGGGCGGCAAAACCATCGGACTCACAGAAGTTCAACGCGTCAGCAACTGATTTTTTCGGAGACACCCAACCATGTCCTTTTTTACAGCGCTCACTGGCCTCAAGGCCGCCACGTCAGCCCTAGGTGTGACATCGAACAACATTGCCAACGCGGGCACCGTGGGCTTCAAGCGAAGCCGCACGGACTTCGGTGACATTTTTGCCACCTCACCCTTGCAAAACGCTTCGACGACCATCGGTCAGGGTGTGGCGCTCAAGCAGGTGACACAGCAGTTCAGCCAGGGCAACGTGGCCTTTTCGGCCAACACCCTGGACTTGGCCATTACCGGTGATGGTTTCTTTCCCTTGAAATCACCCGACGGTTTGCAAAGCATCTACACCCGAAACGGTTCGTTCATGATGAACGACCAGTACAACGTGGTGAACAGTTCTGGACAACGACTCCTGGCGGCCTCGGTCGATAGCTCGGGCAAGGCCAACTTGGACGAGTTGAGCGTCTTGACCATTCCACAGAAAACGTCTGGCCAAGCGCGCGAAACCTCGTTGATCCAGCTGGGCTTGAACTTCCCCGCCGATGCCAAGGTGCTGGGCACAGAGTTCGACCGCAATGACCCCACCTCCTACAACAAGAGCACGGCCTTGACCGTGTATGACGCGGGTGGCAACAGTTACCTGGCTACTGTTTATTACGTCAAGACACAAAACGCATCGCAAGCGTCTCCCACCAACAAATGGCAGACCTATGTGTATGTGGGCGACACCATGGTGGGCGCGGCATTGCAGCAAGCCACCAACTCAGGCGGTGAAAAGCTCTATGTCAACCAATATGGTCAGCTGGCTCCTGAAAGTGAAGTGAGCGATCAATTGGTCAACGCCAAGACCATGAGTTTTCACTTGGACGACTTGACCGATGTGCGCACCTCAACGCCGGCCACCGTGACCGGTGGAACGGCCGCCAACTTGGGCACGCTGCCCGGTGAAGGCGTCAACTTCTCGCAATACAACGCGCACCAACTCACCGACATGTTCACCATTGATGTGGATGAAACTGGCACGCCTGTGACGGTTGGTTTGGAACATTTGGCGGGTAAAAACGTCACCTTGTCGGGTGCTCAGATTGCTCAGGAACTGACCAACAAGATCAACCAGAAATTGGGCGATGGCAAGTACTTCAACTTCACGTCCAACCCCACATTCAAAGTGGTGACCACAGACCCCAACACGGGCGTGACCCTCAGCACCAAAACGGTCAACTTGGGTAGCCTCACCGATTCGAATGGCTTGAGTGTGCTCAGAAACACAACCGCCGCCGACTACCCCAACTTCCCCAGCATGACTTCTGAAGAAGTCTCCAAGCTGATCAACGACCAGCTCTACACCGCCGACAACGCCAAGGTGGTGATCGAGAACTCCTCGGGCGTGGGCGCCAATTTTGGTGGTTTTTCTTTGAATTACACGACGCCCGGTAACCCTGGCTATTCCCACCCTATCGTTCTCGGATCGTCGGCGACTTTCTTGAAGGCTTCCAGCCTGACCGACATGGCCACCAAGCTGCAGGCTGATTTGAATAATTCAGACTTGAATACCTACACGGAGACCCAAGGCAACAACCAAGTCGTGGTGTCATTCTCCGACAACCGCTTCAGCGTCAAGGTGGCCGACAACGGTTTGGACTTGGTCATCACCGACAAGCAAGGCGGCACCATCACCAAAACGGGCACTGGATTTGTCGCCACCTCGACCCTGCCCAATGGCGCTGTTCAACTCGTTTCGCCATTGACCTCTGGCAGTTATTTTTCAGGCTTCAACTTGGCCATCAACTCGGGCGGACAAACTCAAACCCTCCAACTGGGCAATACAGCCACCTTCTTGGATGCCACCAGCCTGTCAGACATGGCGACCAAGCTGGAAACCGATTTGAATGACTCCATTCAAGGCAATACCTCCGAAGTGGCCACAGTCGAGTTTGTTGACCTTGCAGCGGGTGAATTCGTTGAAATCGCGGGTCTCAAATTCACAGCTGGCGCCAATGGTGCAACCGCAGCCGAAGTGGCTGCGGCATTTGCCAACCTGGATGAAGGTGCAACCACAGGCCCAGGCACAGCCAGGGGAACTTACACCGGTACATTGACCGCCTACTCAACTGGTGCTGCGAATGGGAACACCAATGAGGTGGACTTCACTGCGATTGCCGTGGGCGATGTGGCCGATCTAGCAGCCACCCAAACCTCGACCGTGGGCACCATCGGTGTGGTCGACGGCGCTTCCAGCCTGACCTTCGAAGTCACGGTGAGTGGCAGCAACCTGGTGATCACGCCAAGTGCGGGCACCATCGTGGCCTCTGGCACCGATTTCGTTTCTGCCGTCACCTATCCGCGCGGCACGGTCAACACGCCCAGCTCGGCCGTGACCACCACCTATGACCCCGTGTCGCAACAGTTTGTGTTCACGCCCCCAACAGGCGCCACCATGGCCTTGACCGGCGGCCCCAACTTGCTCATGGGCATGTCTTCTGCGTCGCTCACGCAAGATCCCAACCTGACCACCTTGTCAGCGACTTCCTATCCCCAAGGGGCCTTCATTCGCGATGCCAAGTTGCAGCGCTTTGGTATGACGGTGACCTACGACAGTGTGAACCAGAACTTCGTGTTCACCTCAGGCACTTCCGGCGACTCGTCGAGCATTTCTGTGGTGCCCACCACCGACACCGAAAATTTGGCCCTTACCAAGTTGGGCCTGGTGGAAAGCACCCCAGCGGGTATTCCCATCAACTATTCGGTGGAAACCACGGACACTGCCTTGCGTGGTTTGGCTTCCATGCCAGCCATCATGACGGGAACGCCCATCGGCATCAACGTGAACAACACCTTCTCGGTCGATGTGTCCAACAACAAATTCGTGGTGTCGGTCGACAACGTTCAAGGCACCGTGGTGCTGGAGCCCAAGTCCAACTACACCTTGGACACCTTCATTCAGGCTTTGGAAGACGGCATCAACCGATTGACTGGCCCCAGCACGGGAGCGGGGCTCACTGGCCCCTCGGTCTCTGGTGTGAAGGTTTCTTATGACCTCACTTCCAACTCACTCAAGTTCACCACAGGCACCTCTGGTGAAGACTCCTTCATCAAGGTCACAGGCGATGCATTGTGGGGTTTGTCTTCGGTTCAGGCCGGACGTGGCGCGACCTCGACCTGGATCAAGCCCACCCAATTCACCGAAGTGGCCAATGGCGTACCGGTTGCTCAGTACATCGATAAATACGGCAATGAAACTTCCTCTGCCGACGGCTTCACTTCGCTGCCCGCCTGGTCGCCTGTGTTCCTGGATCGCGGTGAACTGACCTTCAACACGGCCGGTGGACTGATTTCTCCGACCACCGGCTCCAAACTCGACACGATTTACCTGCCAGACGGCAAGGGCTCTTTGTCGATCAACATCGATTACTCGAAATCCACCCAGTACACCTCCCCCTTTGCGGTGTTGTCGCAATCTCAGGATGGCGCACCAGAAGGTGACCTCGTGGGCTTGAGCATCGCCGATGACGGTTTGGTCAATGCGTCCTACTCCAACGGCACGCAGCAATCGCTGGGCAAGATCGTGTTGGCCAACTTCTCCAACCCGGCCGGTTTGCGTCAGATTGGTAACTCCAGCTTTTACGCCAGTTACGCCTCAGGCACCGCCAAGATCGGCGAAGCCGGTTCTGCAGGCTTCGGAACAGTCCGCTCAGGTGCCACAGAAAGTGCCAACGTGGACTTGACGGCTGAACTGGTGGACCTGATCACCGAGCAACGTAACTTCCAGGCCAGCGCCAAAGCCATCGAAACCGATGCGACCTTGACGCAGACCATCATTCAAATCCGCGCTTGATGAGCTCACTGCCAACAGCACCTTAAGGAACTGACATGGACCGCCTTGCTTTCACATCGGCCAACGCCATCAATGAGATGAATTACCAGCGTCAGGCCCTGGCCAACGAAATGGCCAATCTGAGCACCACGGGATTCAAGCGGTCTTTTGACTCCTCGCTGATCAGCGTCATGGCCAAAGGCGAGGGCTTTGATTCCCGCATTCAGCCCAAGCTCATGCCCGGCGATTTCATCGACCTCAAAGCAGGTCCATTGATGGTCACTGGCCGAGACATGGATATCGCCTTGTCGGGTCAGACCGTGATGGGCGTGACCGCACCCAACGGCGAGCTGGCCTTCACCCGCCGCGGCGATCTGCGCCCCAACAACGAGGGGACCTTGGTCAACGGTGCAGGGCATTTGGTCCTGGGTTCCGACAACAACCCCATCACCATCCCGGTGGGTTTCAAGGTCAGGTTTGGCGCCGATGGCAATGTGTTTGTCACCGATCCGAATCAGCAAGGTGTTCCCCAAGAGGCTGTTGTGGGCCAGCTTTTCCTTCGCGACGCCAGCGAAGTCAAGCTCGAACGCCGGGAAGACGGCCTTTTTAAGGTCATGGGTCAGGCTTCTGGCACGGACTTTGCAACTGGTCAACAGCCTGTCGGATTGACGTCACAAACCCTTGAGGGCAGCAACGTCAACCCCATGGCTGCCATGGTTCGATTGATTGACCAGAGCCGGATGTTTGAACAACAGGTTCGGATGATCAAGGAAGCCAAATCGAATGATGAAAACGCATCGTCCATGATCCGGTTACAGACCTGATCGTGAGCGGGGCAAGCCCGGATAGGCCGGGATAACCAGCAGAGGTGAAACATGGACGCCGCATTGTGGGTATCGAAAACGGGTCTGGATGCGCAGCAAACGCGCATGAACGTGATCTCGAACAACTTGGCCAACGTCAACACGACTGGCTTTAAGCGCGACCGTCCCATTTTTGAGGACATGCTTTACCAAAACGTGTTGCAGCCGGGTGGACTGTCCACGGTCAACACTCAATTGCCCACCGGCATGATGCTGGGTACCGGTGTCAAAGTGGTGGGTGTCGAAAAATTGCCTGAACAGGGCAACATGATCAACACCAACGCGCCCTTGGATGTCGCCATCCAGGGCAATGGCTATTTCCAGATTCTTCAACCCGATGGGACCATCGCTTACTCGCGCGACGGCAACTTCAAGCTGTCATCGACGGGTCAATTGGTCAATGCCCAGGGTTTCTTGCTGCAACCCCAGATCACCATTCCTGCCAATGCTTCGGCGCTGACCGTGGGTCGTGATGGCACGGTCACGATTGAACTGGTGGCGGGTGGTGGACAGCAGCAGTTGGGCCAGATCCAGATTGCCAGCTTCATCAACCCAGCTGGCCTCAAACCTTTGGGCAACAACCTCATGGCGGCCACAGCAGCCAGCGGCGCACCGGTGCTTCAGCAGCCTGGCGTGGCGGGTGCAGGTGTGTTGGCGCAAGGCTCGCTTGAAGCGTCCAACGTCAATGTGGTGACCGAGATGGTCAACATGATCGAGACCCAGCGAGCCTACGAAATCAACTCCAAGTCCATTGAAACCGTGGACGGCATGTTGAAGTACCTGAACCAAAACCTGTGAGGAACTTGATCATGCGTTTGATGACATGGATGGGTCTTGCAGCCTCTGCGGCAATTTTGTCGGGTTGTGCGGCTCTGGACGATCCCGAGCTGACTCGTTTGACCCCATCGCCAGAATTTGCGCCGGTTTATCCTGCCGCCGACACCACGAATCGAGCGCCCACAGGCGGCATTTACACCAATCACCAATCCGACTTTTGGTTCGGCCGCAACCGCAATTACCAGGTGGGCGATTTGGTCACCGTCATCCTCAGCGAATCGACTCAGGCCAACCGGTCGCAAAACACCGACATCGCTCGCGATGCCAGCAACACGGCATTGCCCAATGGCGTGGCCACGACCTTGTCCAAAAACGGGGCTTTTTTGAATGGCCTCAACCTCAATGCAGCCAAGACCACCAACAAGGGCACGGGCAAAGCCGATCAGGCTGCCTCCTTGGCGGGATCGGTCACGGTGACCGTCACGGACATTTTGGCCAATGGCAATTTGGTCGTCCGCGGCGAAAAGAAGCTGGGCTTTTCTGAAGGCAATGAAGTCATTCAGGTTGCAGGCGTGATTCGCCCGCAAGACATTGGCCCCAATGGCACGGTGCAATCGCTCCGTTTGGCCAATGCACAAATTTCTTACCGAGGCTCTGGCGCTTTGGCCAATGCATCGAAACCCGGATGGGGCACCAACGCCATCTGGAAGTTGTGGCCGTTTTGAGGAACACGCCCATGAAGAACTTCGCAGCCTTCATTTTTTTGCTGGTGGTGTTGCTCGGCTCTAGCGCAGCCAAGGCCGATCGCGTCAAGGATTTGACCAGCGTGGCCGCTCAGCGCTCAAACCAACTCGTGGGTTTTGGTTTGGTTGTCGGTTTGCCTGGTACTGGCGACGATGCGGCCGTGCCATTCACCACGCAAAGCCTCAAGTCCATGTTGTCTCAGCTGGGCGTGAGGATCGATGGACCTTTGTCTGACTTTGAAAAAGCCCAAGCCGCCAGCCAGGTCGACATCAAGAACACGGCGGCGGTCATGGTGACCGCTGAATTGCCTGGATTTGCCAAACCCGGCCAGAAAATCGACGTCAACGTTTCCGCGCTGGGTAAGGCCAGCAACTTGAGAGGTGGCAACTTGATCTTGACGGCCTTGCGAGGCGTCGATGGCGAGATCTACGCTTTGGCTCAAGGGTCGTTGGCTTCGACCACGATTGAGGCAGGTTCCTCGGGTAGTAAAGTCACTGTGGGTGTACCCACAGCAGCGCGCATTCCCAATGGGGCCATTGTGGAACGCATGGTGGCCACACCGTTTGAAACGGCAGACCAGGTGGTGCTCAATTTGCGAGAAAACGATTTCAGCACCGCATCGGCCATCGTCAAGGCCATTGACGAAAAATTTGGCCCAGGGACAGCGAATGCACTCGACGGCACATCGGTATCGGTGCGAGCCCCCAAAGACTTGAATCAACGCGTCTCATTTCTTGGGGCGCTTGAAAGCTTGCAGGTCACCCCCGCTGAGGCACCTGCCCGTGTGGTGGTGAACTCGCGCACGGGCACCGTGGTCATCAACGGCAATGTGAGGGTGACGCCTTCGGCCATTTCGCAAGGTTCCATCACGGTGTCGATCTCGGCCACCAACGAAGTCTCTCAGCCCAATGCCTTCTCAGAAGGAACAACCACACCTGTTCGTAATGCATCGATTGCCGTGGAGGAAGCCAAGAACCCCATGTTCTTGTTCAAGCCCGGCGTCGAACTGCGCGAAGTGGTGGACGCCATCAATCAGGTGGGGGCTTCCCCCTCGACTTTGATTGCCATCCTCGAAGCCCTCAAGAGTGCCGGCAGCCTTCGCGCCGACTTGGTGGTGATCTGAGCCTGACATGAACGACGCCCAAACCTCCATGATGACTGCAAAGTCCTCGCTGGATTTCAGCGGGTTGGGCGAGCTGCGCGCGAAAACCGAGCGCAATGATCGTGCTGCACTCAAGGAAACGGCGCAGCAATTCGAAGCGATGATGATTCGGCAGATGCTCAAGTCCATGAGGGATGCGAGCAATGTGCTCAAGAGCGACCTGACTTCATCCCATGCACAAGACATGTTCGAAGGCATGTTCGATCAAGAAGTCGCTGTCCAATTGTCAAAAAGAAATCAGCTGGGTTTGTCGGACATGCTGGTCCGTCATCTGGACCAGATGCAAGCTCAGCCCAGCACTCAAGATGTCTTGAACCAGCGCGGGCAAGCGGCCAAAGCCATGCCACTTCAGCCAGCACCTTCACAAGCCATTCCGATGCTGGCCGGTGACGGCAAAACCATTGCACGCCCTTTGCCGCCCTCGAACACACACGCCATGCCCTTGCGCCCCACAATGCCCTTCAAAGGTGAGCTCAAATGAGTGACGTGGTCGGCATCAGCAGCTCAGCCATTGCGGCGTATCAGCGCGCGCTCACGACAGTGAGCAACAACATTGCCAACATGAGCACCGAAGGCTATTCGCGCCAGACGGTGAATCTGCAAGACAACGCACCTGAGCAATTGGCCAAGTCCTTCATGGGAACGGGTGTGGTGCTGTCCGGCATCAAACGCCAGTTCGATGCTTTTGCGGAGGCCAACCTTCAAACCAGCACCAGCGATCTCAATGCACAGGAGCCTGTGGTTGAGTATGCCAAGCGACTCATGGACATCATGGGTGACAAGCTGGTGGGCCTGAGCTCAGCCTTTGACACTTTCTTCACCTCAGCGCAATCGCTGG
>JACCDO010473301.1_pt1 | contig 14191 bp, 10 predicted proteins | sample 7446101 | NCBI WGS metagenome assembly JACCDO01 (sample SAMN15323440, study PRJNA562643) | freshwater metagenome | isolation source: river surface water | place: USA:Blue River Watershed | collected 2017-08-16
AGCTTTGCCTGACTCATCTTCATCATCTTCGAATCTAACTATCACATCCCACGACGCATTTCCGTGTGCGGGAGACTTCGGTGTTTTCGCTACTTGTGCTCTGTAAAAAGATGTAGTCTCGGGGAACACTGCTAACACATGATCACCACGACGCAAATGTGCCGCAGAATCTTCTAATCTTTTCACATCATTCATATGTAATGTCATCACTCTATTAGGATCATCTTCATCTTGCACTTCATATATCATAGTTTTCACGTTATACTCCAATATACTTCCCAGAATCCAAGAACCGTTTTCGTTTGACTTGAGTACTTTAGCCGCAACTTGTTCACCTATTTTAGCTGGCTCAGAATCTAATTGTATTCTCGTCAACGTTTTCTTTTTATTAGCATTAGCTTCTGCTAAGGAGCGACAAAATTTTGCCGCAAACTTATCCACCACTACATGCTCCAACACATTTGCTTGTTCAAATACTCTAGCAGTAAGTGACGCTAATTGATTATGATCTAAATTAGATGGACTTTTAACACCATAAAATTTTAACACATTTTGAATTGATGATTTGTCTAACTTCTGGAAGTTGACGCCAACGCTTCTGGGATACGAGCCGTCCCCGCTTCGCCCATCGCCGCTCCACATCCGATTCCGATACGGAAGCTAGCTTCGTCGCTATCAATTTGGAATCAAATGAGTGAGTGAGTGAAAGAGATAGAAGCGGCCGGACCGATAATTTGTCAAATTTGCACTACAGTGTTATGAAAACTCGATATAGAGAGAAATTGCGGCTTGGTACCATTGAGAACAGACTGGTGATTATAATCTAATCATTGCGCATGAACGCGTTGTTACACTATAGTATTACCCTATAGGTTTACCCGGGCTACCCGAATATGAGAGAATAATGAGAGATCTCAAAGACTACGACAGAACTAGTGTAGAAGTATGTAATTAAGAAAAGAATTAAATAGTTCATGGATTAATGATTTCAGCAGGGCTCAGGTTTAGACCGGCCGGAAGTGTGAGAACCAAAAGAGAGTACCCCAATCGAAATAAAAAAGAGAAAAATAAAATGAGTAAAATTGCGTTTATGTTCGACCACGGCCCGATCATCGAGGGTATCCTGCAGTTCTTGCCGCCTGGCGATTCCATCGAGTTCTTGTCATGCACCAAGTATTCCTACAACAGGTGAAGACGAAACAAATTTCTTAATTTATATATTTATCGAATCAGTTGCCGCTATACTCACTTCCTCCCTCACTCACTGATTAACTTTTTAATTACTCACTTTATTTAATTACTCACTTTATTTAATTACTCACTTTATTTAATTACTCACTTTATTTAATTACTCACTTTATTTAATTACTCACTTTGTTTAATTATAGTGAATGCGGTTGGAAAGTGATGGTTTCTATTCTGGAGATCAAAGATTACATGGATTTTGCCAAATTAAGTATATTCTTTAATAAACAAACAACAAATGAATATCGTGAATTAGTTATCTACAGCGTGAAAAAATTAGGATATAATTGCGTCAATTGTTATGTGCCTCTTGATGGTAGGCTAGAACATGGCTTATTTGCAGCAGCAAGTCTATGTACTTCATGTGCAATTGAAAAGTTTAAAATGGAAAATGCGCCTTATGTTGATGGAATTATCAGATTCTATTTATCTGGCGAAGATTCTATAACATTAAAAGGCAAAGCATTTTTGGAGCATCCATTTTGGCTAAGTATTGATGATGTTTATGACCGAGTCAAGACATCATTCGGATCTGCATATGAATTAGCTCAATCTATTTATGCGGAAAAATCGTTCTTTAAAACCTTTGCACCAACAATATCGCGACCACGCGATGACAAGCAGCTAACATTATCATTAATGATAGAGGCGGATATAGAGAGCAGAAAGAACGTCAAAACTAGTAAATCACATCCAATGCATCCACTGGCTTCATTCTTTTCTAGATTTAATTTCAATTCTAGTCATAATCATCCGCACACTGTAGATACATCATCAACAGTAGATGAAGACATTAAGCCACACTTCTTTGACCATTTGCCAACCTCTCTGAAGGCTATGTATTTTGAACAAGTGAAGCGAAAACAATCTGGCTTAACCAAACCTTCATTACTTGGAACGTTACCACTTCGAGAGCTGGTGAAGAGCATGCATGAAAGAGAGGGTCATAGTAATCTAATTAAAAAATTATGAAATTTATGTAATCAAATCAAAATGATTAATTACCTCCCTCCCCTTCATTCAATTGCATTTAATCTGTCACATCTTCCCAGTTACCATGACTTTTCTGAACAACTGGCGCTTGTAGTTCATCTTTCTCTTTTTGTAGTTTTTTAATTAGTTTTATTGCCTTATTATACACGCCAAAAGTTGGTTTTTCACAAATTGGACATTTTGGATTCGATTTATTGTGTTGCATAATGCAGTTACCACAGAAATAATGGTTGCATACGGTGATAACAGGATTGGTAAAATTATTGCGACATATATGACAAGCAAATGGTAAATTATCATTCTCGGTCACTTGAGCGGCTTTGTTTTCTCCATCATCATTGTCACCATCATTAATGTTCTTAAAACTTTCTTCTGCTAATTTTAATTTTTTCTTTTCCTGTTCTTTATCCCATTCTCGATCTATTTGCCAACCAGATTTATAATCATGACGATCATGCATAAATTTACAAGAATTGCCAAAGCCACAATATCCCGTTTCTTTAAAATCTTTACATGTATCTGGTTGATAATCAATGCGAACAGTACTTCTTAAAAATGTAGGGGCTCGAATTGGACCTTGTGTGCCAGTAAATTTATTTGCACCAATTTTTGCTGGATCTTGAGCGGTGTAAGACTTATACGCCGACTTGCCTCTATATACAGCAGTTTCACTGTTTTCTAACGTGCCGTCTAATTCTAACTTCATATTCCTTTCTAATATCGCTCTTGCATCTCTATCTGTTGATGTATCAATCTCATTCGTGTAAGTGGCATCTCCAACATATTTCATTGGTGCTGAATCTTTTGACGACTCAAAAACTGTTGCTATTTTACTATACAGCTCGCTCTTTGCCTCTGGCTCGTTAGGTTTACCCCCCGCTTTTAATCCTAACGAAACACCAGTATTATTCGCATCTTTTACAACCACTGTATCGTCTTCTTCTTCGTCGATTTCTTTAGGCTTTACTGACGTCTTATTGCCGCTCAAGTTTCTCTTTTTAAACATCACAATAACTTTTATTCAATACAGCACGACTATCTCCTTCTTCTCACTCGATCACTCAGACAATCAGTGATAAATGAACTAACAAGTCACTCACTCATCATTTGATTAGTACCGGCATACGATGACACCGGTACTTTTATCCAAAAAAATGCGCAAAACTTGTGTAAAAATGAATGAAACGCGAAGAATGCTGGCTAATACGAGCATTTGCGGCAGGAAATGGGCATGGCTGACTCGATTCGGGGCTTGTCGCTGGCTGCGCAATGCACCTACGCGCCAACTTCCAGTGCACAAATCGGAAAAACGATTGGATTGTGTGATTATTGGCTCACCAAATGCAGGGAAATCAGTATTATTGAATTGTTTAATCAACAATCGAGTTGCTGCCACCAGTCATAAGAAGCATACAACTAGGGAAGAGATACTGGGTGTCTACAATTACCGAAACATTCAATTAGCATTTTATGATACACCTGGTTTTGTTAGTAAAAATGATACCAAAAAATTAGATAGTAAAACGTTACAATCAATAGTGAAATCATCTACATCAAAGGCGGATGTGGTTTTAATAGTTGTAGATTCAGCGAGAAGCTTAACAGCTAACTTTATGCATACATTCGGGGAAATGGTAAAAATTGGTTTGGATTGTGCAAAAATTGAAATAATTTTAGTATTGAATAAAGTAGATTTAGTTGAACCAAAGACTAAGTTATTAGAAATTACAAGAAAATTGGTTAGTTTGATTAACGGGATTAAGTTGGGACCTAAAGGAAGAAATAGAGCAGTTTTGGATACTACAACATTTATGATAGATGCATTGAGTAATGATGGCGTCGTTGATATAAAGAATTATTTGCTTACATTAGCAAAATATAAACCGTGGGTCATCCCTAAAGGAGGCGGAGTTACTAACTTAAGCGAAGAAGAAAGGATAGAGCAAGTTGTATTAGAAGCATTGTTAGAACACACACACGAGGAAATACCGTATATCGCTGAGATTTCATGTACCTCAATAAAACCAAATCCAAAATATGTTGAAATAAGAATAAATATTTACGTGGACACTGTTAATCAGCGACGAATCGTGATAGGGCAGCAGGCTCGAACTCTGGTAAAAGTTAGAACGACGGCAGTTGAAGTTCTAGAAGATATTTTAAAGAAAAATATAATATTGTATTTAGAAGTGAAACTTCGGGGAGGTGATGGAGATAACATCGATGATAGTGAAGATTCAGACCTGAAGGATAGCGGATTGGTCGAAACTCAAACTAAGTAGAAATGCACAATTGTATACATAATTACATTCTCGTTTTTTACTCTTCATCATCAGGCAGTAATTTGTCAGTCAACCATGACTCTTCTTCAAAATGCAATCGATCATACGGTATATATCCCTTACCCTTTTCGCCCGGCTCTTTCCCTTTTACATCCGTTGTAACTGTTAGCAAGTTAGTATTAGGATCGATCAACGATTGTGACTGCACTGTAAGCTTCTTCATTAAGTTAGTCATATCAGAGGGAATAGGAGCTTGCAATTTGATTTCTTTGCGGGTAAATGGATGTATAAATGATGTTTCATATGCGTGTAATAGCGGTCTATCAATGCCATCAGATTTGTATAATTTCTTATTCCAATCTGGATTACCATAAGCTTCATCACCAGCAATTGGTGTCCTACGTTCCTTTAAATGGACTCTAATTTGATGTGTACGACCTGTTTCAATACGAACTAGTACAGCACTAAGCTTTGAATCAAAAGCAATAGTGCTAACATGAGTTATTGCCGCCTTTCCTGGTGGACCATCATATACAGTCATCAATTGTCTGTTTTTCATTGAGCGACCAATAGGATTGACGATAGTCGCCTCTCCTGGGTGACCAATAGCTATGGCCATATAAATTTTTTTAATCTCACGTTTAGAAAATAAAGCTGATAATTTAGCAACAGCTTCGGGATGCTTACCAGCTAATAACACCCCCGATGTGCCTTTATCTAATCTATGTACAATTCCTGGTCTCAATGACACCGGCGATGCTTTAGCTGCCTCAGGTGTTTCGGGTAAGTCTAATTCATCAATATCTTCATCATCTATGCTATTATCGAATATCGACTCATTTGTGTTATTTAATAAATTCTGTGCTAATGGTCCTAAATGATACAATAATGCATTGACAAATGTACCATTGGGAGATCCAGGAGCAGGATGAACTACCATACCCTTTGGCTTATTAATTGCAATTATATGCTCATCTTCATATAATATATCTAATGGTATGCATTCAGGAACTACAGTAGTATCAGGTTTTACCACTTCAATGTCTACCGATATAGTGTCACCTATTGAAACTTTATAACTTTTCATTTTTTGCACTTTTGAATTCACTTCAACTTTTCCTTTTTCACACAAATCACTCAAATAACTTCTACTGAACTGCGGAAATGTTTGAGCTAAATATGTGTCCAACCTTTCCTTAGTTTTATCCGGAGGTAATGACTCCAATTTTACAATTGTACTATGTTGTGTGCCATGCAGCGCAAAAGGGGCAGCGACTAAACGCCGCGTTGAGTATTGATACGCCGAGCAGAGGGCAACCAAAACGAGTAGCATAAGCATACTCCGATGCATCAAAATACTGCGCATTACTTCAATCTTCAATTAGTGCCAATGACGAGTACGTACCTTTCGATCTTTTTTTTTGGATCACGAGGCCGGGTGTGGAATTCCTTTTGCAGAAAAGAAATCACAAAAAAGATCCGTTACTAGCAATGATTCACTACTTCGTGGTCATCCTTGGGCTTTTGGCGCTGTGTGTGGCGCAAGAGGAGCATGTTATTCACATTTGCGAGGCAGTAGATCCAAAAGTTATCGGCACATACAAAGCTAGTAATGATAAACAAGATGGTGTTCCAGTCTATGTTAATCAAAATGAAATGAGTTTTTTCCGCTCTAGAGGATACTGGTATTTAGGAAATTTAGCACCATGGCCACCTGAGACACATTATAGATGCGTAGAGATAGAGGGATGTAATGAAGGACTTGATTTTCCTCCTTCCACAGAAGAAGGACAATGGTCAGTAGCAAGAAATTTTGGTCAAGAACCAGTTCCAGTTATATCAAAAACTCCATGCGCAGTTGTTAGTGATGAACTGTAAATTGTAGAAATTGTTGCTGTTTAAAATTAAATTAATTTATACATTATTTTATTAATATTTCAATTTCTATTATAACATAAGATTTATATTGATATATATGGCTTTTTCGAAATTATTATGATTACAATCAGTCACAAACGACAAGAGAACAAAAAAATATACAACTATTTACGAGCCCAATAACAACGTCATTACATCCATCACATGTTTAGTAGATGGATGATTCACACCATATGCAACTTCATAGGAATGCAATGCTGATAAAATTGCCACTTCTGCATCTTGAGGTTTATTCAATAAGAAATAATCAAATAATCCAATAGTATATCTTGATTCACCGACAGTTATATGTGACTCCCCTAATAATCTTCTGCGATGCTCTAATATTTGTTGTAATTGTGCCTTTCCTTCTGATAGTTGTTCCTCTGTCAGTTTCTCAATTTCATCCGTCGCTACTTGCAAATCATTATTTGTTGCAGATGTAGTAACAACCATGAACTTCTTTGCTTGCACAGAACTGTATAATGCAGTCAAATACTTGTACCAGATATCAACAACTTTATCATAAAAATCTAATGCTATCTCTGCTTGTCCTTGTGCTAAAAATACATCCCCAATTCGAAAATATCCAAAGGAAGTAAAGATTGCTTCAGCACCAAAAGCCCTGGAAGCATAATAAATTGCCGACGCAAACTGAGCTTTAGCCTCGTTAAAATCACCTCTAGCAGCTTTAGCTCTACCACTTAGTATATACAATCTAAATTTCAATCGATCTGTACAATCAGGTGTATTTAAAACAATCCAATGCGCTTGTGCAACATATTGTTCAGCTTTATTAAATTCATGTAATCCTAAAAATGCTTGTGCCAACTGTAAATATGGTTCAATAGTACTCATTGAACGATCACCATCTAATTCACGACAAAACTTTAATGCTTGAATAGCTGCTGGTACAACGAGTTGATACTTGTGCACTGATAATAAAACTGACGCTTCAGATTGACAAAATTCAATTAATTGCCTTTTACCAGCAATTAAATGATTAGCTCTTTTCGCTCTTTCTTCCGAGGTACCAACAATTGGCGCTGGTTGCATTAGTGGTGGTAATAAGTGCGCAATTTTCTTAATAATACCCTGCCACGCTTGTTCAGCAGCTAGGTCTGAGGCATAAAACATAGTTCCAAATGGTGTTATTAATTGAACTTTAGCTTTTTCACCCGATAATTCACATATTGGAGAAAAGTCGCGGGGAAACGCAAGCAAGTTCAACGGCTTGATTTCATACTCTTCATTGCTCTTCAGCTCCATTGTGACTGCAAAGCTGTTCACAATCGAATCACAAATCGCAACTGATTTCGGCTTGGCAAAAAACGACATGCCGGTACGGTACCGGTAAAAATGCGAAGGTACCACCTCGTTCGTACAGTATATAGTTAAGTACAGATTAGCCGAAAGCTTTTTTATATTTCTTTTGCTCCTTTTTCGTTTGTTCTTTTAATTTTTGTTGAATTTCTTTCAATTTATTGGTGCCTAAAGGGTCATCAGGCTTGATTTTGTGGTATTCACTGATATGTACCAGCGCTTCATCATAATGATGCAATTCATAGTTTACAATAGCGGCGCGATAGAGTAGCTTAGGATCTGCAACTAGTTTGGATATACTTTTTATAAATGCAAATGCTTGTACAACTGCTTCGTTAGCATGATTGTATTCTTGTAATGCAAGAAACACCGCAACCTTATTCTGTAAACACGCTTGCACTAGTTTCACAGGGAAAGTGTCCACAAATTCAGTGATAATTTCTGCATTAATATAAGCTAAAAGACAACAAAATTCACTTATATCTGAGCGTCCCCATTTCTCCGACTCTATGATCGCTTTGGCCACATTCTTGTAATACTCGGATGATTCTGAGCTATTGGGCATATCTGCAGGCGGTTCCTGTCCCTCAAGTAATAAGAGTGTATACGGAGAGACCTCATAGTTGCAAGGGTCGGGATTAGCCGCATTATACTTGTACATAAATGGATGTCCCTCAACGAGAAGATAATAACTATAAGCGAGGCATTTATCATAAAATGACAAGGCATCCTTGAAATGTTTCTTCTGAAACAAGTCGTTACCGTTCTGTTTGCAATCGCTGGCTACCATCACTAGCAAGGTTACTGCATAAGGGTCACTGGTTAAGTCGCTACTCGAAACTCGGATAGGACATGGACCAGTTTTGTGAATAAGGTCTGACAACACCTTGTCATCACATTTTGAAATGTATTTATTACTATGAAAATGAGCTTTAATGAACGCGTTTACGTTGATATACGGGCGCAAGGAGAACTTATGCTTAATGTTCTCATCAAAATCATATCTGTAATCAACGGGGTAATAAGGAGAAGAATTCAGTAATTTATCGTTCTCTTCATTGTGCGCTTCTATTTTAAACCCTTTATTAATGGCGCGTGCACTAGACATGAATTGATCACTATCGAATACTGCAGATGACGCTTGTGATGCCCCGAGAGGGTTCTTTTTCATAACTGAATAAACTGTTTTCTCGATAGTCAAAGGTAATGTGTTCAGTCTTGAACGCTGATTTTTTTTATTTGTAACACCATATCCCCATAACTTACAGTTACTTCCTATACCATACGACACGATAGAAGGATCGTGAAGATGCGCAGCGCTTCCATTACAAACACTGTTATCAGCTTCCAGTACGTTCACAACTACTACATCCCGTTCAAACTCATTCTTATGATCTATTTTACCCGCTTCGGTATCATAGATCCATAGGTATCCACAGTCGGAGCCAGTGAGAATATACTCGTCATTAGGCCCATAAAATTGTACATTCTTTAGGAATGTCGATGAATTAATATGTCCTCCATAAATACCATTTGCACCTATTTGCTGTGGTGACTCGCTCTTATCGTTATAACCATCGATGGGAAAGGAGTATATGGAATCCCCTTGGTAGCTGACTAACAGTGTTTTATTATCACGAGATATTGACATACCGGATACAGATACTGAATCTTTATGATCCCCAGTCAGTGCATCTTTACAAGCAGCAAAGCTTAAAGCAGAATTACCACCGCTAAAAGTAGGTGTCGGATTAACAGGCGAGTAAGATGACAAATATGGAAAATTTTCCTCACACTCCGATGGAATAAATCGCAAATCAACCCTACAAACCCATAAAGAGTCCGCTTCACCGATAAATAAGTTAGAGTTTCCCAATATTGGAGATTGAATAAGTGCCTTTTTTGCAATTTTATTTGACAATAAAGTATTGACACGACTCTTCGCACGTAAATCAATGACACTAATAACACCTGAGTCTTCGGCGACGTATACGACATTAGAATCTTCGCAGTCAAATATAAATGAATGAATTAACGACTCGGACTGCAATAATGTACATTGCTCGTATTTATTTGTTAAATCATGAATTATTACTGCTCCATCGGCAGCACATGAAACAACTTTGTTTGAATTATTGGGACACATTTCAGCATTAAATATATTACTTCGATGTGCTGTTTCGATCGTGTGCAGCAATTTGATCTGTGTACCATATTCATATTTCCATAGTTTTACTGTTTTGTCATCACTTCCAGTGACTAATACATCATAATCAGATAGATAGTGCCACTTTGCACTATTTACGCATCCATCGTGTTTAATACTCGAATTCATCAAAACTGTATTATTTCGAACACTATCGAATGCATAAGGTATATCACGCTGTCTGCATGTGCGATATTGTGCGCTAATGTTACCCAAAGGAGTAACTTCATTGCTCTGACTCGCTTTTAATACTTCCAACAAGTTAATTGATTTACGACTCATACAAGGGCGCAGATTGCACTTACTCAGCTGTTTCATATACCAGCTAAAAGCCGTCTGCTGGCTGTACTGAGGCGTCTGATCCATATCCGCACAGGCTATCAGTCCATCAAAACGCGCTTTGCGACGCAATTTTATGTTTTTAAAAGCAGCTTTTTGAAATAGCTTTTTCCGAAACTTTATCCGAAACTTTTATACCTGGTACTTACCGCACCTAGTTTATCCGATACTTTATGATAAGACTATCCGATAAAGTTTAATAAAGTTTAGTTTTGGTTATGATAGGTACCAGGTTACCGGTATGATAACCATGTTATCGCAAAAGTTTTTTGGATCAAAATCCCTCCAAGTCAAGAGTGTACAGAATAATGACCATTTACAACTTGCTATGAGAACCTTCAAAATTGCGGCGAGTCGCTGGTGTATTTTCTAAATCTTGATTACTTAGACGAAATAAATCAACAAAGACTGCGAGGATAAATCAATCTCCCACCCAATTGCTGATTAATGCCATGACGCAATATCATACCTAGTCATTTGCACCGATAAAGCGAGGGCAGTGGAACGCACTAGATTTCATACTCACTACATATTACTCATTAAAATAATAATTTCTGAAGGGCCGCAATCGGCCCATTGCAAGAGCCAAGATCACTCACTCACTCACTCACTCACTCACTCACTCAATATAAGAGCACCAAGATGAGCGTGAACTTGAGTGACAAATACTGGGTCGAGAGGGACGAGGAGAAGGAGTTTGAGCAAGGGCCATTAAATGTGTTGTTACAAAGTGTAAAAAATAATACTCAAATATTAATAAATTGTCGAAATAATCACAAACTATTAGCTAGAGTGAAGGCATTTGATCGCCATTGTAACATGGTCTTGACTGATGTGAAAGAAATGTGGACGGAAGTGCCCAAGGGAAGTAAAGGGAAGGGAAGAGTTATCAATAAAGACAGAATTATAAGTAAAATGTTTTTAAGAGGTGATAGTGTTATATTAGTCCTTAAGAATCCTAATTAAACTGATTACATACCCATGGTACACAAACCATACCACTGACCAGATGAGGATTACATTAATTATCACACAAGTATAAATATTAGCTATTGTATTTAAGTCAAGTTGAATGTTACGCGTTAAAAAATTCTTCAAAATTTGAAATATATTCACTGATATATTCTAGCGATAGTTCTGCTTGAACCACTTCATGATGAACTGTGGGAGTCACTACAACTTCGTCATCTATTCTATTCTCGGGAGCAATAAATGGACAACTATTTAACAGTATTCTTAATATTCTATTATCTGTGGAGGACTTTGTCCTACTGACCTTCGCAGGACCACTAGGGTGAGGAGGAGGCGTACTATCCCATAATTCAAACAATAAATAAGCTCCAAATGATAATTGCCTTTCATATGCTGGTAGTATATCCATAACAGATAGTAATCCTAATATTGTGTAGTCGTGACCAGAGAATAAATTAAATTTATACTCGGGATTGATCGAACTACGAAGCAAATCCAAACTTATGCGAGCACCCATTTCCATTTTCAATGGACTATCTAAAAATCTTCTTTCCCACACCCATAACGCAACCTTTTCAATATCTTCACGATAGGAAGATGGTATTAACGTACTTAATGCACTTCGTTGAGCCTTTGATGCGATTGGCCAATATGCCTCATTTTGTAAACCACATTGTATATATGTCATAGACCATAGGGATTTACTTATGTCATCTAATATTTCATTATTTGCACCTGTTAATGTGTATAATTCACTCATAAAATCTTTTATGTCATTTGCTTTAATAAGCCATTTTTCACCGGCCATTAAATCTTTTTTCATTTTTTTCTCTTCATTCTTATATATTTTCCATGGACGAAAATAATTATCTGCCTCAATCTCATACAAAACTGGTGCATCTACAATTGGTGTGGAAATACAATTATTAAATCCCATAACAAAATCATCACCACTTTCCCTCGCACGTTCCGAAGAACTGCATCGCCATTTAACTTGTTCTTTACTCACAACGCCTAACAAATTACTAGCAATATATCTCTCACAAATCAATTTGCCTAGATTCTTTATCATGACACGACCCACAGGCGATATAACTTCGTACTCTTTCGGATCCCATTGATGAAATGCCAACGAAGGAGTGCCTTCCCACGGCTTCAGCTCGGAGTCACCAGGACCGCGGCTTCCGTGCCGATGCAGCACCGATAGCGATAACAGACTCATTATCTGTTGTTCCTATCTTCTAAATAAAATTTTCTTCGCCGGTACGAAGTACCGACATATTTTAAACCGTTTAAATGAAACGGTAAATTAAACCAAATATAAACATTCTTTTATTATATCAAATCTTGGTGTTATTTAGGACAATAATCTTGAATCTGTTTTCCTTAATGAATTGGTCGACTACGAATTCTATTCGGGTCCTACATTGTAGGTGCTCCCATGTTAGCGAAAGAATTCCTGACACTAATTAGGCGCGCCAATTTTCTGTTCAAACTGTTCAAAAGTGACTTTTTCTCTTTTATGTAGTGTTAACTGTCACGCTGCACATGAGTACCGGTGACTTTAATTTGAAGTTGGTACCATTTCCTTCTTTAAAGGAATAGTTTTTAGCGATATATCAAATCATTCTTGTGTGTTTACGCTCCTGATCAGCGTCGACTGGTAAAATTTGCGTACCTCTGTCATCGCTGGCTTTATTTAGCACAGCTGCATCAAGAGATCCACTCTGGCTAAATATAATTATAGTATTATAGCATTATACCCTTACTAATATCGGATGAGTTCGATAAATTTCTGCGAACCAGATTACCTGGTCAGTGCACACGTAGCCGAATTCCACAACTCCTGGAGCAGTTTGCTTCTTGTGTATATGGGATACATTGGATATCGCTTCAGTGATCCTTTAAATCAATGGAAGAACAAATTGATGTTTTTGGTACTAGGAACAATTGGCGTTGGAAGTACCATGCTCCATGCAAGTCTAACTGGTTATGGTCAAGCTCTCGATGAGCTGCCGATGCTATTTATGAACATTTCTTTATTTCAAGCCTTGCTAACTCTCAATCGACGAGATCAGCCTATTAAATTATTTTATACATGTCTACTGGTGGCAATAGTTCAGAGTTATATATACATTAGATTTCAAGAATATTACTATATTTTCTTAATCAATTACATAAGTTCTGTGGTAGTGATTGTGATATGGACAACTTATTTAGCAAATTACGACGTAGTTGACAAAACAAGGTATAAACTGTGGATATCGAGTGTCTTTAGCTATATAATAATAGGATCGTCGTTGTGGGTAGTAGAAATGAACTACTGTGACTTTTTGCTACCTTACTACACTAAATTCAGCGGATTATCGTTTCACATACTCTGGCACATAGGGGCTGGTCTTGGTACTTACCAAATTATAATGTTTTTAGTATATACAAATTTACAAAATATTGTTTGTAAAGATGAACTTGCAGTTGTCACATATCACCTAGGAATATTGCCGATTTGTAAAATTAAAAAAATCAATTAAATCATATCGCACTAAACATTTTAGTTAAAATGGATTTTAATTCTTTACTTTCAACATGGTTTGGGTACAGTGTCAGTGCTTTATCAATAAATGTATAAGCTTCTTGGAAGTGACCAAAGCGATACGACATCAATGCATTATTGTATAATGGTTCAAATAAATGTTTACCGAAATCACTACTACTTTGTACACATGATTTTGCTAAATCATATTTTTGTCTACCCATTTCTAACACTGCAAGATTATTCAGTGACTCACCATGTTGAGGATCAATAGACAATGCAACTTTGAACGCTTGGTATGCAAGCCCCTTATCTCCTAGTGCTATTCCTATATGCCCTATATTATACCAGACTTCGGCCATATCACTATCATCTGCTAAC
>JACCDO011621201.1_pt1 | contig 14190 bp, 10 predicted proteins | sample 7446101 | NCBI WGS metagenome assembly JACCDO01 (sample SAMN15323440, study PRJNA562643) | freshwater metagenome | isolation source: river surface water | place: USA:Blue River Watershed | collected 2017-08-16
CCCGGCGGAGCTGCGGGACCTGGCGGCGCAGCATCCCGATGTGGTCGCGACGTTGCGCCAGGAAGCGGCGACCCGCTGGGCGGAACTGGAGGCGCATCGCCGTCCGCTCGGTCAAGGCGCGGAGGCTCCCAACCCGCCGGCGACGCCCACGAAGGCAGCCCCCGCCCGACTGGCCGAGCTCAAGCCGGGCGATCGGTTGAAGGCGAACCTCGCCCCACAAGTCGGCGGTCGGGCCTTCACCCTGAGCTGCACGGTGATGACGAAGCAGGCGAACACCATCCTGGTCTCCCATGGCGGCGCCTCCCTCGGCTATGCGCTGCACATCCGCGAAGGCCGGCTGACTTTCTCGGTCCGTCGCGCCCCAGGTGAGGACTCCGAGGTATCCCTGCCCGCCCCCTTGGGCGATGGTCCGCATGCGGTCGTCGCGAGCCTGGGCAAGGATGGGCGACTGTCCCTGCAGGCCGACGGGCAACCGGCGGTCACGGCGCCCGGGGGCGGGCTGATCGGCAAGCAGCCGGCCGAGGAGTTCTGCGTGGGGCACGATGCGGCCAACCCCGCGGCCCGCTACGTCTCGCCCGCGCCCTTCCAGGGCACGCTGAGCGACCTACAGGTTCGCTGAGGTCGCCGACCTTAAGCCCGCTTAAGGCAGGGCCGTCTTGGTGGTTGAGCCTAGGCGGTGGCCGTCTTAACTCCGCGCATGGCTCCCCACCACCCCGCGGCCCCGCGCGCCTGACATGTTCGCCTCCGGCCTGGCCATCTTTTGGGGAGCGCTGCTGCTGTTCCTGGTCCAACCCCTGATCGCGCGCTTCATCCTGCCCTGGTTCGGGGGCGGTCCCGCGGTCTGGACGACATGCATGCTGTTCTTCCAGATACTGCTGCTCGGCGGCTACGCCTACGCGCACTTCAGCATCCGCCGCCTCCGTCCCCGGACGCAGGTCGTCACGCACCTCGGTCTGCTGCTGGTGGCGCTCTGCCTGCTGCCGATCACCCCGGCGGAGGCGTGGAAGCCGACCGACGCCGACGCGCCGATGGCCCACATCCTCGGCCTGCTGCTGCGCTGCCTCGGCCTGCCCTACCTGATGCTCTCCGCGACCGGCCCGCTGCTGCAGGCCTGGTTCAGCCGCGCGCACCCGGGCGTCTCCCCCTATCGCCTCTACGCGCTCTCGAACGTCGGCTCGCTGCTCGCGCTGCTAGGCTACCCGTTCCTCGTCGAACCGAACCTCACGCGCCACCAGCAGGCGGCGGCCTGGTCGTGGGGGCTGGCAGGTTTCGTCGCCTTGGCGGCCTGGTGCGGGGCACAGGTCTGGCGAACCGCGGAGACGACCACCGCTCCGACCGAGGCGACGCCGTCGCCGACCGGCGACGCCGGCCCCGCGGGGCGACGCTGGTTCTGGTTCCTGCTGCCGGCCTGCGCCGTGGTCCTGCTGCTCGCGACGACGAACACGCTCTGCCAGGACATCGCGGTGATCCCGTTCCTCTGGATCCTGCCGCTCAGCCTCTACCTGCTGAGCTTCATCGTGTGCTTCGACAGCCCGCGCTGGTACCGCCGCCGCTTCTGGCTGCCGTTGCTCGCGCTGGCGCTGACGGCGAGCGCCGGCGCGCTCTTGGGCCATCACCAGGCGGCGCTGTCCGGCTGCTGGCCGCCGATCCCCTGGCTGGCGGGGCTGGGCGCCGACCTCACGATGTACCAGGAGCTGGGCATCCACCTCGCCACCCTCTTCATCTGCTGCATGGCCTGCCACGGAGAAGTCTACCGGCTGCGACCGGAAGCGGACGGGCTCACCGGCTTCTACCTGTCACTTTCCGCGGGCGGCGCCTGCGGCGGCCTGTTCGTCGCCATCGGCGCGCCGCTCCTGCTCGATCAGCATGGCGAATTCCAAGCGGCCTTGCTCCTGACGGCCGTGCTGGTGCTCGGGGTACTCGCGATCGACGCCGGCAGCCCCCTGCACCAGGGCCGTCGGCCCTGGGCGTGGGCGACGCTGGCGCTGGGGACGGCCCTGCTCGCCGCCGGGCTCGGGTATGACCTGCACCGGTCGACCCAAGGCGCCTACGCCCTCTCGCGCAACTTCTACGGGGTGCTGAAGGTGACGGAGCACCAAGCGGGCGACCCTTCCGAGCACCGGCTGATCCTCCAGCACGGAGGCACGACCCACGGCCTGCAATACACCGACCCGAACCTGCGGCACCTTCCCGCGACTTATTATACCGCGACCAGCGGCGTCGGCCGGCTCTTCCAGGCGGACCGACCGGAAGGTGGCCGCAAGGTGGCGGTGGTGGGACTGGGCACCGGCAGCCTCTCGGCGTGGGGGCGGAAGGGCGACCTCTTCCGTTTCTACGAGATCAACGACGACATCGTGAAACTGGCCCGTGGGACGTTCACGTTCCTGCGCGACACCCGGGCCAAGGTGGAGATCGCGATGGGTGACGCGCGCCTGAGCCTCGAACGCGAGGCTGACCAAGGCTACGACATCATCGTGCTCGACGCCTTCAGCAGCGACGCGATCCCGGTCCACCTGCTGACGGACGAGGCGGTGTCGACCTACTTGCGCCACCTGGCGCCGGGCGGCACGCTGGCCGTGCATATCTCCAACCGCTCCCTGAACCTCGAGCCGGTGGTGATGTTGCTGGCCCGGAAGCATGGGCTGCAGGCCGCGATCATCCATGACAGCGACGAGACGGCGGACAACGGCAACCTCGAGACGCTCGGCATCTACGCGTCGGACTGGGTGCTGCTGAGCCGCGACCGCCGCGTGCTCGATCGCCCGACCATCGAGTCGGCCGGGTCGCATGCCCAGCCCATCCCGCCCCGGGTCAGGCTCTGGACGGACGAACAAAGCGACCTCCTGAGCATCCTCCTCACCGAGCCCGGCACCTTCCTGCACTGGCTGAAGAACCTTTGAACCCCATGCGACCGTCCCTCCTCTCCACCCTCCTGCTGACCTGCGCCGCCGCGCTGTTCGCCGCGGAGAGCACCGGCCCGTTCGCGGCCTGGAGCCGCCACGGCTCATTGCCGATCCTGACCGACGCCGCCGGGGTCGACCTGCCGGCGACGGAATCGGTCGAGGACTTCCCGCTCCTGGTCCGCCTGCACGGCGACTGGTTCCCCTTCGCCGAGGCGAAGGGCCAGGGCGAAGACCTGCGGTTCACGGACAGCCAAGGCCGCGTCTTGCCGCACCAGATCGAGGCCTGGGACGCCGCAGGCGGTACGGCGGCGATCTGGGTACGTATCCCGCGCATCACGGGCCAGCAACGGCAAGCCTTGCACCTGCACTGGGGCAAGGCCGACGCGACCGACGCCTCCGACGGCGCCGCGGTCTTCAACGAAAGCAACGGCCACCTGACGGTCTGGCACCTCGGCGAAAACCCCGCGGACGCGACCGGCCGATGGTCGGCCAAGGATACCGGCACGACCGCGACGACCGGCATGATCGGCCCCGCCCGCCGCTTCCCCGGCAAGGCCGGGCTCTTCGTCGGGGATAAGCTCACGGGCTTCCCCACGGGCGCCCAGCCGCACTCGACCGAGGCCTGGTTCCGTCCCGCGCAGACCAACGGCAACGTCCTCGCCTGGGGCAACGAACAAGGCCAGGGCAAGGTGGTCATGCACTACCGCAGCCCCTCGCACGTGAAGATGGAGTGCTACTTCTCGGACGCGGATGTCCAGAGCGCCCCCTTCCCCGCCGGGGAATGGGTGCACGTCGTCCACACCTACGCGCCCGGCGACTCCCGGGTCTACGTCAACGGCGAGCTGGCCAACGCCGCCAAGGGTCGCTCGACGCCGCTGAACCTCCGCACCCCCGCCCGCTTCTGGATCGGTGGCTGGTATCATAACTATAACTTCGTCGGCGACATCGACGAGGTGCGTGTCTCCAAGGTCGCGCGGTCCGCCGCCTGGGTCCGGCTCAGCCACGCCAACCAAGGCCCCCGGCAAAACCTCCACGGGCTGCTCGCCGTCGCCGGCCAAGGCGCGGCTACGCTGACGCCCGCGCGGGCCGAGATCGCCGAAGGCGGGAACCTGCCCTTCGCCTTGGTCGCGCCCGGCGCGCAGAAGGTCACCTGGCTCGTCGTCCGCGCGGGCCGCGAGCAGGTCGTCGCCACGGATCGGCTCCGCCTCGAGCTGCCGGCGGGACGGACGCAGGGCGACGCCACCGCCCAGGTGATCGCCCGCGTCGTCACGGCCGAGCGCACCGTCGACCTCGTCGCCGCGGTCGTGATCCGCGAGGCCATCCCGGAGCCGGCGATACGCCTGCAGGCGCCCGCCCGCTGGGACGGGCGGAGCCCGCTCGACCTCACGGTCGTCGCCGACAACCAGGAGGCCCTGACCAAGGCCGGAGCGGGGACGCTCGCGGTCCGCTGGCAGGCCGACACCTTTGCGGTGACCCAGGAGGCCCGCGGCACGACCCTGCGCCTGACCCGGGCCCAGCGTAGCGGCCCGCTCAAGGTCCGGGCCACCGTCGACAACGGCGGCGCGCCGACGACCGCCAGCGCCACGATCGAGGTGCGGGAGCCGGCCCAGGACAGCTGGGTCGCCCGGACCGCCGACGCCGACGAGAAACCGGCCGACCATCAGTTCTACGCGCGCGATGACCGCGGCGAAGGCAGCCTGCACTGCAACGGCCAAGTGGACCGCCCCGGCGCCCGGCTCACCCTCACCGTCACCGCCGATGGCCGGCCTTACGCACAGCAGGCTCCGACCATCGCGGGCGACCGCTACACCTGCGAGGTCCGGCTGAAACCCGGCCTCGTGCGTTACCGCGCCGTGCTGACCTCCGAGCGCGACGGCCAGCAGACCACCCTCCACGAGGCTGATGACCTGGTCTGCGGGGACGCCTTCATCATCATCGGGCAATCCAACGCGGTCTCGACCGACTGGGGCAAGGGCGAGGGCACCTACCGCAGCGAATGGCTCCGGACCTTCGGGAGCATGTCGGGGAGCCCGCAGGGCTTGCGCCAATGGGGACCGGCGGTGCATCGCGACCACCAGGGCGGCAAGCTGCAGGTCGGCTACTGGGCGATGGAACTGGGCCAGCGCATCATCGAGGAGCAGAAGATCCCCGTCTGCTTCCTCAACGGCGCCGTCGGAGGGACGCGCATCGACCAGCACCAGCGCAACGCCGCCAACCCGACCGACATGACGACCATCTACGGGCGACTCCTGTGGCGGGTCCGCGAGGCGCGCCTGACCCATGGTGTCCGCGCGATCTTCTGGCACCAGGGCGAGAACGACCAAGGCGCGGACGGACCGACCGGGGGCTACGGCTACGAGCTGTATCGGCAGTTCTTCCACCGGCTGGCCGGCGATTGGAAATCAGACTACCCCAACGTGCAGGCCTACCACCTCTTCCAGATCTGGCCGAAGTCCTGCGCGATGGGCGTCAACGGCTCCGACAACCGGCTCCGCGAGGTGCAGCGCCGGCTCCCGGAAGACTTCACCCACATGACGATCCAGTCGACGCTGGGCATCGAGCCGCCCGGTGGTTGCCACTACCCGCCCGAAGGTTATGCCGAGATGGCGCGCCAGCTCTACCCGGTGGTGTCCAAGACGCACTACGGAGTCCGGCCCGCCGGACCGGTGACGGCGCCGAACCTGCGACAAGCGACGCTCGACGCCACCGGGACCAAGGTGACCTTGACCTTCGACCAGCCGATGCGTTGGGACGACTCCCTCTGCGGACAATTCTGGATCGACGGGGTCGCCGGCGTCGTGTCGGGCGGCCAGGTCGACGGAGCGACGGTCACGCTCAGCCTGAAGGCACCCCGGCCGGCCGGGGTCGGCGTGATCACCTACCTCGACAGCAAGGCCTGGAGCCAGAAAACCCTGCTGCGCGGCGTCAATGGCCTTGCGGCGCTGACCTTCTGCGAGGTACCTCTGAGCCGCTGACCCCGCCATGCGCCCCGCCCTCTGCCTGCTCCTCGCGCTCACCGCCGGCGCTCGCGCCAACTACGCCGAGGAAGCCTACGCGGCGACCTTCAAGCTGCATAACGTCGCCCTGAACGGGACCTGCTCGCTTTACCGCCGCCCGGCCCCCGACGAGGCCATCTACCTGGTGACGACCCAGCACCAGATGGAGGGGGCGAAGGGCGACACCTGCGTGATCGTCCTGCGTGAACCGCAACCCGACGGCTCCTACAAGCGCAACGACTTCCCGATCGTCATCCGCAAGGACGGCCAGCCGACATGGGTGCGCCACCCGAAGCTCGACCTCGCGGTCCTGAAGCTGACGACCCCGCCGAAAGGGACCTACGCGACCTTGCCGACGAGCGAGATCGCCGATGATGCCCGCCTGGCCGCGGCGAAACCGACCATCGGCTCGCCGTTCCTGCTGCTTTCCTTCCCGCACGGGGTCGAATCCGTGCGCGCGGGCTTCCCGGTCGCCCGCCAGGCGATCTTCGCCGCCCCTCCCCGGCTCTCCTCGACCGCCTACCCGACCTTCTTCGCGGACGTCCACGCGAGCGCGGGCGACAGCGGCGGACCCGGTTTCATCGAGGGCGCGAACGGCCGCCCGCTCATCGTCGGGATGTGCTTCGAGCGGGAGAACCATGACGAGAGGGTGAAGACCGAGCTGACCAGCGGCATCATCAAACACCCGCTTTACCTCGCCAACTTCATCCACGGCCGCTACCTGCTCGAGACGATCGAGGCCGCCGCCCGCTGACCCTTCGCGCCGATGCGACTCCCGCCCCTGCTGATCCTCGCGCTGACGCTCGTCGCGGCCAGCCCACAGGCCTGGTCCGCCGACGCCCCGCGCACGCCCAACTTCGTCTACGTCTTCACGGACGACCAACGCTGGGACGCGCTCGGGGTGGTGCAGCGCGAACAGGGCGAACGCGGGCGTTTCCCCTGGTTGCGGACGCCGAACCTCGACCGTCTCGCCGCCGAAGGCGTGCGGTTCCGGAACGCCTTCGTGGTGAACTCCCTGTGCGCGCCGTCGCGGGCCTCGCTCGTGACGGGCCAGTACGGGCATGTCAACGGCGTGACGAACAACCACACACCGCACCCCGCGGGCAACCTCTCGGTCGCCGCCCTGCTCCGCCCGGCGGGGTATGTCTCAGGCTACTTCGGCAAATGGCACCATGGTAACCAGTCCGGCAAACGTCCGGGGTTCGACACCTCCGCGAGCTTCGTCGGCCAGGGCGTCTACTTCGACTGTCCGATCGAGGTCGACGGCGTCAAGACCCCGAGCCAAGGCTTCGTCGACGACGTGACCACCGAGTACGCCGCCAACTTCATCAAGGCCAACCGGGCCAAGCCCTTCCTGATGATCCTCGGGCTCAAGACGTGCCATGGTCCGTTCACGCCGCCGCCCCGGCATGCGCACGCCTACGAAGGTGCGCTGGCCCGCCGCACGCCCAACTACGGCTTGCCCGCCGTCTACGCGAAAGAAGGCGCGGGCAAAGGCAAGACGGCCGCCGAGGGCGCGGAAGTGCCCACCAACCTCGGGATGTTCCGCGGCATCAACTCGGTCGACGACAACGTGGGCAAGTTGCTGCGCCTCCTCGATGAGCTGAAGCTGGCCGAGGATACCGTCTTCGTGTTCTCGAGCGACAACGGCTACTACCTGGGCGAGCACAACCTGGGCGACAAGCGCACGGCCTACGAGGAATCGCTCCGCATCCCGATGCTGGTGCGCTACCCGCGCGCGCTGGCGGCCGGTCGCACCGAAGACCGGATGGTGCTGAACATCGACCCCGCCCCGACTTTCCTCGAGCTCGCCGGCCAGCCTATCCCGCCCGCGATGCAAGGTCGCAGCTGGAAAGCGTTGCTGGCCGGGAAACCTGCCGATTGGCGCGAGGCTTTCTTCTACTGCTATTTCCACGAACGGGGTTTCAACGCGCCCCTGACCACCGCCGTGCGCACGGCTGACGCCAAACTGATCAAGTACCCCGGACATGACGAGTGGACGGAAGTCTTCGACCTTCGCGCCGACCCCTACGAGACGCGCAACCTCGCCGCCGACGCGGCGTCGGCCGACCTGCGTCGCAAGCTCGAGGCGGAGTACGACAAACAAGCCAAGGCGATCGGCTTCGTCATCCCGGACTTCGCGGACAAGCCGCCGGCCGCCGGCGAGGAGCCCCGCAGGAAAGGCGCCAAGAAAGCCAAGTGACCGAGGCATGACCTCGCTCCGTCCAGCCCTCTTGCTGCTGCTGCTCACCGGGACGGTGTCGGCCCAGGAAACGGCCGGCACCTATTGGCGAGGGCGGAGCCGGGCTTTCGCCGATCTGGTCTTCGCCCGGTCCGATGGCCCCCACCTGCCGCTGGCGCCGAGCCTGGAGCCGGACGCCTTCACCTTGCCGACCTACGCGGGGGGAGCGCCCAAGGGCGAAGGCGTGTGCGTCCTCGGCTTCCTGCTTTCCGCCGACGTCGCGGCCGACGCCCGGGTCCGTCCCTTGGTCTCGTCGGCCCTCCGCTGGACCAGCCCGGAAGGCATCGCCGGCAACAACATCGGCCGCAAGACCTACGAGAGCTATTGGTATGAGCTCATGCCTGCGGTGCTGCTCACGCAACTCACGCTGCGCCACCCCGGATCGGCGGAGATGGACGCCCATCTCCGGCGGATGGCCGATCGGTACGCTTCGATCATCGAAAGGCTGGGCGGCCCCCGCGCCCGCTTCGACCAGACCGGTTTCATCACCGTCGGCGAGCGCGCCGGCCCCGTGGTCAACGGTCGCTGGACGGAGCCGGATGCGGCCGCCGCGATGGCCTACGTGTGCTACGCGGCCTGGTCCCGTCAGCGCGCCCCGCGCCACCTCGAGGCGGCGCGTCACGCCATGGACGCGCTCGAACGACGGAAGCCCGAGGAGGGTAGCCCGCTGTACGAGTTCTCCCTTTACTGCGCCCCGGCGCTCGCGGCGCGCATGAACCGCGAACAAGGCACCCGGTACGATGTCCGCAAACTGCTCGGCTGGTGCCTGGGCACGAATGGCTCCCCGCAGTCCGCCCGGCGATGGTGGGGCTGCCTGCCCCGCGATTTCGGGGGTGTCGGCACGCAAGGCCTCTGCGGCAGCACCCGTCCGGGCGACGCCTACGCGTTCGCGATGAACACCTTCGTGGCCGCCGCCCAGCTGGCCCCGCTCGCCGCCGAGGACCCCGCCTTCGCAGGCGAGATCGGCGAATGGCTGGCGTTGGTCGGACGCAACGCCCGACGCTTCTTCGCGGATGAGGTCGCGCCCCGCTCCCAATCGGCCCCCGCGACCCGCGGCACCGCGCTGGCGGCGATTCCCTACGAAGGGCTGCGCGAGAAGAAACGTCTGACCGCGACGTTGAAGCGGACCGCCCCCGGCGCGTGGCTTGCGACGCTGCCAGGCGGCGACGCCGAGATCCGTTGGTCCGCCGACTTCGGAGCGCAGGCCGAATTGCCTTGGCGGATCGAGATCAAGGATGCGGGCGGGCGCCGGCTCCACCAAGGCGAGGTCCGCCTCAAGGCGGGGAAGACCACGACCGGCGGTGGCCTGCCCTCGGCACCGGGCCCGCTACGCGTCGAGTTCACGGCCCAAGGTCGTCCGGCAGATCCGACGAAGTTCCGGGTGGAGCTCCATTATCCCAACGGCCCCTGGCTGACCGGCGACCCGGTTTTCTTCTCCTGGGGAGCACCGACCGATCTTTCGGTCTACGGTGGCGCGCACCTCGGATCCTTCGCGGCCCTTTTCATCGACTCCGACACTACCGGTCTGCATATCTTCGACCTGGCGGCGACCCATCACCTCGGCCAAGGTGACCGCCCGACCCGGCTCTACCTGAACCAGACCGAGCAGACACTCAAGGTCGGGGCGCTCGAGATACCTGCCCGCGGCGCGATCGTCCGCTAGAAATCCTTCACATGAAAACCCTCCTCCTCACCCTCCTCCTGAGCCTCGGTGTCGCCACCGCCGCCGAGCCGGCCCCCGATGCGGTCCGCGCGGCCGATGACGCCCGGGTCGCCGCGATGCTCAACCCCGACAAGGCGGTCCTCGACGCCGTCCTGTCCGACGACCTGCGCTACGCCCACTCGAACGGGAAGGTCGACACCAAGGCATCCCTCACCGCCTCGCTGCTCGGCGGCGAAGCCAAGTACTTGAGTTACAAGTACACGGAGCGGAATTTCCGCTTCCCCGCCCCGGACGTGGCCGTGATGGCCGGACGTCTCGAGGTGCAGGCCAAGGTCGACGGCGTCGCGATGACCACCGGCATCAGCTACCTCGCCGTCTGGCGGCTGGAAAACGGCCGCTGGAAGTTCTTCGCCTGGCAGTCCTGCAAGATCCCGCCCGCCGCGCCCGCGAAGTGAACCCCTGACCCTGTCGCCGTCCCTGCTCGTTCTGTCTTTTAATATCTTGCGCCTCGCCACCGCCGCTCTGTTCCTGGCCGTCACCGCCCTGGCCCTCGACTACCCGCACCCGCCGGCCGACCCGCAACCGACCGGCTGGCCGCTGACCCCGGCGGAACGCGCCTACGTCACCGGGAAGCCCGAATACGAACGCCGGCCCGGACGGGAGATCAACCAGCACCTTCCGCAGTTCTGGCCCGGCGTGCCGAGCGCGGGCTTCTTCGGCGGCGACGCCTGGCTGAAACTCCACGAGGCCCATGTCCGCACCGTACAAGCCAACCCGGGCCCGCTCGACGTGCTCCTGGTGGGGGACAGCATCACGATCCAATGGGCCGCGAGCTGGGCGAAGCACTTCCCCGACCGCAAAACGGTGAACATCGGCATCGGCGGTGACAAGACGCAGAACGTGCTCTGGCGCCTCGACCATGGTGGCGTCGACGGGCTGCGGCCCAAGACGATCGTGCTCATGATCGGTAACAACAACATGTTCTTCACGCCCGAGACCGTGCCCGCCGCCGCCCGCGGTATCCGGACCTGCGCGGCCAACCTCCGGGAGAAATTCCCCGAAGCCCGCCTCATCGTCGTCAAGATCCTGCCGTGCCACTCCCCGCAGGAACGCTTTTATCGGGATATCATCGCGACCAACGCCGCGCTCGACCAACTGTCCCTGGAACAGGACCCGAACATCCGGGTCCTCGACCTGACCAAGGATTTTATCAACGCCGCCGGCACGATCCGGGCCGAGCTCTACACCCCGGACAAAATCCACCTTTCCCCGGCGGGCTACGAAGCCTACGCTCGGCGCCTCCGCCCCCTCCTCGCCCCCTGAGGAACGCCTCCTTTCTCCCGACCCTGCCTCTTCCCCTTACGCTTTCCCTTCACCCCCATGCACGCCTCCCTCCTCGCCCTCGCCCTCGGCACCGTCGCCCTCGTCGCGGCGGACACCCCCGCCACCCCTAAGGCCCCCGCCCCTAAGGCCGAGGCCAAGAAGGCGCCGGCACGTTTCGTCAACGACGGCAACCCGGAGCGCCTCAAGACGCCGCTGACCGTCAAGCCCGACGAGAATATCCCGTACGGCCCGCACCGGATGCAAGTGATGTACTTCTGGCGGGCGAAGTCCGACCAACCGACGCCGGTCCTTTTCTACATCCATGGTGGCGGCTGGGCCAACGGCGACCGCTCGAGCGTCAACAGCCTGCTCAAACCGTGCCTGGAAGCCGGGATCTCGGTCGTCTCCGTGGAGTATCGTTACATCAAGGACGCCACCGCCGACGGCGTGGTGCCGCCGGTGAAGGGCCCGATGCTCGATTGCGCCCGTGCGCTCCAGCTGGTGCGCAGCAAGGCCCGGGAGTGGAACCTGGACAAGACCCGCATCGTCGCGAGCGGCGGCTCCGCCGGCGCCTGCACGAGCCTCTGGCTGGCCTTCCATGACGACCTCGCCGACCCGAAGTCCGCCGACCCCGTGGCCCGCGAATCGACCCGCTTGCTCGCCGCGGCGGTGACCGTGCCGCAGACTTCCCTCGACCCGAAGCAGATGCGCGAATGGACGCCGAACAGCGGCTACGGCGCGCACGCGTTCGGCATCGCCGGCGACGCGGCCAGGAAGGTCTCCTCCTTCCAGGCCTTCTACGACGCGCGGGAGCGGATCCTCCCCTGGATCAAGGAATATTCCCCTTATGAACTCGTGACCAAGGACGACCCGGCGGTCGGCCTCTACTTCCCCACCCCGCCGAACCTCGGCAAGGAGGAGAGGGACGCCACGCACTCGGCCAACTTCGGCGCCAAGCTCAAGGAACACTGCGACGCGATCGGCGTGCCGTGCGAGCTGGTCTACCCCGGCGCGCCCGACGTGAAACACCCGAAGGAATTCGACTTCATCAAGGCGAAGCTCCTCCCGGCCGCGAAGTAACGCCCGATGCGCGCCCTGCTCGCCCTTTGCCTCGCTTGCGCGGCGCTCATCGCCGCGGAGCCGACGCTCACGCTCGATGGTCCGCGCCCCAACCAGGTATTCCAGAGGGATACCCGGACAACCGGCGGCGTGAAGGTGGGTGGAGAGGTCGCGGGGGTCGATGACTATGACACCCCCGTCGCCGAATATCGGCTGGATGGCGGCTCTTGGCGAAAGCTCGGGCTGACCTCCTTCGGACGGATGGACGGACGGACGGTCTTCAACGGCGGCTTCCGGGCCGAAACGGGGGCGCATTCCGTCGAGCTCCGGGTGCTGCGCGACGGCCAGCCTATCGCGACCCAGCCGGCGGTGAAGTTCTTCGTCGGCGAGGTCTTCGTGGTGACGGGGCAATCCAACTCCGCCAACCACGGCGCCGCCAAGACGAAGGCGACCTCCGACCAAGTCTTCACGCTGACGCCGAAGGGCGATTGGCAACCGTGCGCCGACCCTCAGCCCGGCGCCTCCGGCAACGGCGGCAGTATTTTGCCCGCCCTGGGCGACGAACTTCAGCAGCGCCTCGGCGTCCCCATCGGCTTCATCCCCTGCGGCATCGGCGCCACCAGCGTCCGCGAGTGGCTCCCCAGCGGCGTCCCCTTCCCCAACCCGCCGACAATCGTCAGCCGCGTGCGCAAGACCGCCGACGGCCAATGGGAGTCCGACGGCAAAGCCTACGCGATGCTGGTCAAACGGATGGAATCCGCCCCCTCCTTCCGGGCGGTGCTCTGGCACCAAGGCGAAAGCGACGCCAACCAGAAGGACGCGACAAGAACGCTCTCCGGCAAACTTTACGCCGACTACCTAAAGACGCTGATCACCCGCACCCGGAACGACGTCGGGGCCTACCGGTCCGGGCCTTGGTTCGTCGCCCAGGTCAGCTACCACGGGCCCGACGACGTCGGCTCCGAGGATATCCGCGCCGCCCAGGCGAGCCTGTGGAAGGATAAGGTCGCCCTCGAGGGACCCGACTCCGATGCCCTCCGCGGTCCCCTCCGCGACAACGGCGGCAAAGGCGTCCACTTCTCCGGCGAGGGCCTCAAGGCCCACGCCCATGCCTGGGCCGAGAAACTCGTCCCCTGGATCGAAACCCAACGCTGACTTTTCCCATGCGCACCCTCCTCGCCGGACTTCTCATCGGGCTCTCCACCCTGCACGCCGCGATCTCGCCAGACCACATCCGTCGTCTGCAGGACGAGGCGGCGGAGGCGCTGGTCATCAAAGCCGACCGGGTCGAGGTCAAGACCACGCTGGGCAAGGACGGTCGGCAGCTCGACGTGCAGGTCACCGCGAGCGTCCAGTCCGTCCTCCGCTCCAAAGCCGGCCACAAGCCCGGCGATGTGGTCAAGATCGCCTACACGATCATCGAAACCGTCATCCCGATGCCAGGCCCTGGCCAACCCAAGGTCCTGGAAAAAGGCGAAACCGTCCGCGCCTACCTGAACCCCTCCGCCGACCGGCAAACCCTCGGCCTGGCGGTCTACGGGCATAGTTTCCAGCAGCCCTGAACCCACCGATGCGACTCGCCCTGATCCTGAGCTTACTGGCCGCCGCCCTCGGCGGGGCCGAGAAGCGTCGTCCCAACATCCTGGTCATCGTCAGCGACGACCACGGCTATGCCGACGTCGGCTTCAACGGCGGCCGGGCCGTCGCCACGCCGCACCTCGACGCGCTCGCGGCCTCGGGCGTGCGCTGCACCAGCGGCTACGTCTCGCACCCGTTCTGCTCACCGACCCGCGCCGGCTTGCTCACCGGGCGCTACCAACAACGCTTCGGGCACGAGAACAACCCGGCCTACAACCCGACCAACGCCCAGGCCGGCCTGCCGCTATCCGAGAAGCTGCTGCCGCAGTTCCTCCGTGAGGCGGGTTACCGGACCGGCTGGATCGGCAAGTGGCACCTGGGCGCCACTCCGGCGCATGCGCCCTGGAATCGGGGCTTCGAGCAAAC
>JACCDO012201104.1_pt1 | contig 14190 bp, 32 predicted proteins | sample 7446101 | NCBI WGS metagenome assembly JACCDO01 (sample SAMN15323440, study PRJNA562643) | freshwater metagenome | isolation source: river surface water | place: USA:Blue River Watershed | collected 2017-08-16
GTATCACAAGCCAGAGATAAGGAGAAAACAAATGGCTAATTTTGACAAGGTAGAAGAAGTAATAGGCGAAGCACGCGGGATTGCGTGGGACACCTGCCACAAGATTTATGTCCTGATGGACGACGAGCAGATGGCACAGATGGCGGACTACGAGTATGACCCGCTTATCTCGGCAGACGAGATGTCTGCGGACGAGATGGTTCGGACTCTCAAGGATTGGTATGACCAGTCGTGCGGATTGCGATTCATCTCGGCAGTAACGACTCACCCGTCAGACCCGAACTTGGGATTCGTAGACCTCATCTCGCAATTCGAGGAAGAAGATTGTGAGGATTGCGGAGAGTCAGGTTGTCAGGGAGTCTGTAACGACTACGAGGACGAAGACGAGGACGAATAGTCCTCAACCTCGTTACCAATTCGTTATCAAAAAACTTCATAATAGACTTGACAATGTCCTAGAGATAGGATACAGTAGTAATACAAGCCACAGACAAGGAGAAAGAAATGGCAAACACAAAGGTAGCAGTAGAAGTTTCGGCAAAGGTTATGGCGGAACTTTTGGAACTCGCGAAGATTCGCGAGATGGCGAACGAGATGAAGAAGCGTGAAGACGCGATTCGCAAGAACATTCTCGAACTCGCTGGCAACGCGGACGAGGTTCACTTCGAGGGAATGGTTATCGCGAACATTCAGCACTCGGTTCGTCGTAGCAACGACCTCAAGGCACTCCAAGCGGACTACCCTGAAGCATACGAGGGAACTCTGCGAGCAACGCCAACGACCAAGATTGTCGTCCTCTAACGAGGACACAGCAAGAAGCCTCCGCCAAGTGCGGAGGTTTTTTGTTGCCCGTGAAAAGTTTGCGAAGGCGGGACGCTGCACACGGAAAACTCGGAGTAAGTTACTCGATGAGCTGCGGGCCTGGAAGATGAGCTGCGGCCAGGCAAACTTTTTACGAAGACACGGCTGCGGGCCTGGCTTGACTTTTGATGCGGGTGTATGTATAATAGAAACTACCCAGAGAACAGGAGAAAATTTATGGGACTAGCAACATCACTTGACATCGCGGATAGCGGACTCAACCTTCGAGACCAACTAGTGTGGCACCTACGTGCGAATCACTACCCGCCTGTCCCCGTAGAAATGGTCGAGCCTTGCATTATGGCTCTCAACCTCGCGAGCAATGACGAGTGGGACGCACGGGTTCAGTTGCCAGAAGGCATCACGTATCGCGGCGAAGGCTCAGCACCTGCGAGTGTCATCATCGAACAGCACCACCTCGATGCTTGGGTAATCACAGACGAGGAGTTTTATGCCTAAGGACGAATGTGAATTCCACACGCTAGGAACTCTCGACTACTACAACCAAACTGTGTCGTGCGATGAGTGCGGATACACGGAGCAAGCAGACCCTGATGACATCGCGGAGCAGACACGCTTGCTAAATGAACTTGACAAAACAGAATAGAGTCTGTATACTAATTACATCAGCCAGAGAATAGGAGAAAGAAATGGCTACTATCGCAAAACTAGAAAAGATTGAGGAAGGTCTTTACAACGCAACTTCACTTCCTTGCCCGATGTGTGGCGACAGCCTCACCATCGAAATGCCAACGAGCAACTTGTTTGCTTACAACCAAGGTGCGAGCATCACGGAAGTATTCCCGACTCTTGCTCCTGCGGAACGCGAGCGTTTCATCTCAGGAACTTGCGGAACTTGTTGGAACAAGATGTTCGCCTTCGACGACGACGAGGAGGGCGACGATGACTAAAGACATCACGGAACTCGGATACGACACAAATCGTCAAGACCCTGCGTTCTATACCGACTCTGCGGGAACTCAGGTTGTGTGGGAACACGGCGACAAGCGATTCTATGTCGTGCGTAATGGCGAGATGCGGATTCACGCAACTGACTCACACGGCGACAGAGTTGTTCTTCGCTACACAGATGCGGTAGAAAGTTTCGGCATCAAGAACGACGAAGACTTGGCTAAGTGGAGCAACTCAGACCCTGAACTTTTTGATTGGGTGAACAACTCCTGGTTCGAGGTTTACGACGAGAACGATGCGGACTTCTTCTCTGACCCATTCCACGAACTTGGCGAGGCTATCAACTATGCTCTAGAGTTAGTCGAGACATACGGAAAGGACAAGGTGGTCGAATAATGACATACCGATACGCACTTGGAGAAGTCTTGCGAGAAGAACGCGAGCGACGAGGCTGGACTCTGCGACGAGTTGCGGAGAAAGTCCCGATGGCTCTCGGATACCTCAGCGAGATTGAGCGAGGACACAAGGAACTCTCCTCTGAGTTTCTAGACTCTCTTGCTCACACATACGGATTGCGGTCGTCACAGATTGTGATTGAGGCTGGCATCAGGCTGGCTACTTGGGAAGTGCCAGACAGCGTTCCCGCGAACTTTGACAAGGAACTTGTGGTGGGTTCTTAGTCAAATAATGATGGAAGGTTTCTCCTTTCTTTCTCCCTTCCATCACGGAAATTCCGTCGAGTCGAGCATCTGCTCCTCGGCGGTTTTTCTTTGCCTCCTTCGACACGGAAAAGTCGGAGTAACTCGACGAACAGCTCAGCTCAACACGGCGTCAGCTCAGCTCATCTTTTTACGGGCTTCGTGCGTTCTTGACAAATGTCAGGCGGTCGTAGTATTGTTCGGCTATGAACAAAGACGAAGCGATAGAAATCGCAACCTTCATCAAAAGTAAACTCACACCGTTTGCCTTCACTTGCTCTTGTAAAGGTGAACACGAAGATTGCCATCGAGTAATCACCGAAGATGTCTATGCCATCGCAACTGTGCGGACTCTTGAGTCTGTTGAGCGTATGCTCATCAAATACGCGGAGGCTAAGGAAATCTAGCGACACGCCGAGGGGTTTGACAAATGTCAGACCCCTCTGCTACATTAGTCCTATGAATAAATTAGTCATTACCTACGAAGGTAAAAACAAGACCATCACGGTCGAAGTCGAAACACCACTAGAAATCTCTTGTGAAGCCGAACACAATGTAGATACCGTTTTCCAGATGGCAGATGCTATTGCTGAGTTACAGCACGGCGAGGACTTCTGGGACAAGTTCCAAATCCAATTCGTTGGAATGGACTTCGCGGAATAACGCGACACGCCGAAACACGATGCCCTTGACAATGTCAGGGGCATCTGTTATTATTGACTTGTCATAGAAAAGGAGAAAGAAATGACATACACCACTTACCCAGCCACCATCAAGCAGGTTGGCTTCATCAAGTCGCTCATCAGCGAGCGTGGCTACACCGAGCCTGTGGACTTCGGTTCACTCACCTCTGCCGATGCTTCGGCTCTCATCACCAAGTTGCTTGCGTTCAGCAACACGGGTAGCCCGATTGTCGAGGAAGGTATGTACCGTCGCAACGACGAAATCTTCCGCGTTCAGCGTTCGTTGGAGACAGGCAACTTCTACGCCAAGAAACTCGATGTCGTCGAGATGAAGTTCCTCTACGCTCAGGGTGCTATCAAGTTCCTCTCGGCACAAGACAAGATGTCGCTCGACGAGGCTAAGGCGTTCGGCGTTGAGACAGGCTTCTGCTGTGTCTGTGCCAAGTTCCTCACCGATGCTAAGTCGGTTGCCAATGGCATCGGACCCGTGTGTGCCAAGAATGTGTAACACGGTTTGAGTTTGAGATTGACCCCGCTTCGGCGGGGTTTTTCTTTTGCCATCTTCAGATGTGGGAGGTTGCTCTATGTTTTCCGTGTGGGCTTCGAGCTGCGGGAAGCTGAGCTGATGAGCTGAGCTGCGGGAGTTCTTCGTGAAAAGTTGATGCTGGTATGACGCGGTGTGTCGGTTTGACATTATTGCGTGATTGCGATAAGTTATCTATGTAACGAGATAAGGAGAAAGAAATGAAAGTTACAACTAAGACCCAATACTTCCTCGATGGAGTTCAGGTGGTTCGCGGAGGTCGTGCGTTAGCAAAGGAACTCGGCGTTAGCGAAACTGTGGTTCGCACTTGGACAACAGAGAACTCAGCGTTTCCTGCTCCAATCCACTCAGAGGGTGGACACGGTGGAGGAACTATTCACTACTACCCCTACTACCCTGCGATGGCTATCATCACCAAGAAGATGGAAGCCTACGCCATCAACAGGGCTAAGGGAATCGGTCGCCCAAAGAAAGGAGGTGAATGATGAGTAGACAGGTAATGTTTGTCATCTCGGTAGACCTCGAAACCAAAGATGTGTTCATAGATGACGACTCTCTCACAGCAAGGTTCGGAAGCCACGAACAAATCTGGAATACGGATAAGGAGGAGTGGGAAGCAGATGACGATGACTCGTCGGCTTACTACGAAGCCTTACAAATCCTGAACACCAAATGCGTTCTTGGACAAGAGTAAAAACTAAAAACGAAAGCCCCTCGTGGAAACACGGGGGGTTTTCTTTTTGCTTGACAAATCCCTGGCTGCGTGAATAAATGCCTGGCGGCTGCGGCTGCGAGTTACTCTGAGTTTTCCGTGTAGCTCATCGCTGCGGCGGGAGGTTCGTGAAAAGTTGAGATGGCTGCGGCTGCCGTGCGTGTCGTATTTGACAAGATGTTGATACGGGTGTAAGTTAGTTCTATAACAGAAGGGAAGCAGAAATGCTAGTAGTAAACAAAGCACAAGAAGTAATGATGAGTGTCACGGGTCGTTTGATGACAAAGCGTAGTCGCGTTGCGGTTGCGGTCGGGTTCACCATCTACTTGGTTGCGTTTGTAGTCGGACTAGCGGTTCTAGCAGTTCGTTCGGTTTGGGAATAGAAAGGAAACACAATGGCTGTAAAAACACTAAGCATCGGAGAATACTCTTACGGAACATCTCTGATGGGATTCATAACTACAACTCGCTCAGACTTGGAGCGGGTGTTCGGTTCACCAACGATTGACGATGGAAACGACACGGGCGACAAAGTCACAACTGAGTGGTATCTGTTGTCAGACGATGGAACGCGAGCAACCATCTACGATTGGAAACGATACGAGCAGGGAGCACCAGAAATGAATGAGCGATACGAATGGCACATTGGCGGAGATTCTGCCGAAGCCGTGACTATTGTCTCGGAGGCTCTCGGACTTTCGGGGAGGGTGTTCTAATGACTAACTCGGTAGACAGCGTGGTTCGGTCGTTCGGACAAATCATCACGGGACAAATAAATGTTGCGTGGGATACCCGTCAGACAGCAGAGCAGTTCTGGGAAATCCGTGAACAAGGTCGGGGTGAGGGTGACTCGCCTGACTTTACGGCGGAGGAGTTCTTGGAGTATGTGAAATCGAACACGGCAGATGTTGTTCAGCAGACTCTCGAATCTTTCGGACAAATCGGATTGGAAAAAGAAATCTTCGTATTGAGCGAAGATGGCGAAACCATCGAAGAATAAATCAAAACGACACGCCCCTTCGACAACTTGACATTGTCGGAGGGGTATGTTATTATAGATACATAAGCCAGAGACAAGGAGAACAAAATGGCAGACAACATCTTCACCGCACAGAACGACACACTTCAGGTTGCGGTTCATCACTATCCCGTAGACGGAGTTCAGGTTACGGTTTCCATCTGGAATGGCGAGGACTTCATCACAAAGTACGACAAGCGAGTAATCGCAGACTCGTTGTGGGAAGCAATGGGAACAGCGATGACACAAGGCTTGGACATCGAATGGGAACAGGCGGACTACCAACTTGCCGAATGGGGAATCTTCTCTCCCGATGACGAAGAATAACTAAAAACTTAGAAGCCCTCACCGAAAGGTGGGGGTTTCTTTTTTGGTGAAAAGTTGCGAAGGCGGCGGGCGGCGAAGAAGCTACACGGAAAACTAGGAGCAACCTTCGCCAGGCAACACGGCATCACAACGCCAGGAGGTTGTCAAGTGATTGAGATGCGACACGCCAGATGGAAATGGATTTGACAAGGTTTGGCAAGTCTGCTAGTATTTAGGAGATGGAGCAATCCAGATAAAAAGAAAAGGAAACAAGATGTCAAAAGAAATAACCCTCAGCCAAGCAGAAGCCGAAAAGGTAGTCTCTTACCTTCAGAGCCTCTCGGACATTCTGACTCAGCGTCACCAAGACTCGCACTCAGGAACTGAACAGTTTATGCTCATCAGTGCCATTCAGGAAGTGGACTTGCTTGCGGTAGACATTCGAGGTCAGTTGCCCGTCGAAGAACCAATGAAAGTCTTTATGATTGACGGCTAACAATCAGCGAGAAGCCCCCTCTTCGGAGGGGGTTTCTTTTTATTTGCGGAAAACTTGACAAATGACGGGCGAGGGGAGAAATCTTCTCGCTTTCTTTGTGCGTCGAGCTACACGGAAAAGATGGAGCAACTTGGCGTCGGACATCATCACACGGGCTGAAGTTTGTCAAGTGATGCGACACGCCGTCATCAACTCGATTTGACAAATGTCAGAGATAGGGTGTAAGGTTGAGACATCAACAACAGAACATAGAAAGTTTCAGAAGGCGACACGCCGAAAGAAATGGATTTGACAAATGTCAGATGTATGTAGTAAGGTTGATACATAAGCAGAAATGCTTACTAACCCAAAGGAGAAGCAATGAACAGCATTGTAAAGAACACCAAAGTAGTAACCACTAGCACCACCACCACCGAACTTTCGGCGGAGGCTCAGACGGCTCTCGAAGCCTTCGTCACGGCAAAGGAAGCCATCAAGGCTCTTGAGGAGCAGAAGGCTCTTGCCGAAGAAATCCTCCGTGAGGCTCTCGGAACTGCCGAAGCAGGAACTGTCGCAGGCAAGACTGTTATCAAGGTCGCCCACCGCACTCGCAAGGGAACTGATAGCAAGGCACTTGCGGAGAAGTTCCCAGAGGCTTACGAAGCCACTCTAAATGTCACCCCTTACTCGTTCCTCCAGAACCTGTAAGGGAGGCTCGGGGGAGGGCAACCTCCCCCTCTTTCTCCCCCTCTGGCGAAGCCCTCTAGCAGAAATGCTAGGGGGCTTCCCTCTTTCTCAGACACGGCGTGTCAGTTTGACAAATGTCATAGGGCTATGGTAAAGTATTTACATAGCCGAAAGGAGAAAAGAAATGGCTAAAGCATTAGTAGTAACAACTGACGGACAGTTTGAGGTGATTGACGAAATCTCGCTCAAGACCCTTCAGGCAAAAGTTGGAGGTTGGGTTCAGGCAGTAGACCTCACCGAGACCCTCACCCTCTGGGCAAACGAAGAAGGTAAGTTGGTCGGACTTCCTGTAAACGGGTTCGCAACTGAACTTTGGGAAAGCCGTTTCGGAGCAGGCACGGACATCATTGTCGGTGACATTGTGCTTACGGGTGGAACTGATGACGAAGGCGAAACCTTGAGCCTCACCGATAATCAGGTCGAAGCACTCGTTGCCTTGTTCCGCTAAAACTGAACACAGTTTGGAGAAACCTCTCGTCGAAAGGCGGGGGGTTTTCTCGTTTGCGGGCGGGGGGAGGTGGGCTTCCTCCAAGTTTTCCGTGTAGAAGATTTGACAAACACGGCGAGCTTCCCGCTAAAATAGAAGAACTCATCTGGCAAATGAGAAACAACTAAATACGAACTAGGGAGAACCCAACAAACCCGACCAAGAAAAGATAAGAACCCGCAAAGGTTCTGGAAAGGTAGGTCGCTAATGAACAGGTTCCTGACACTAAGTACCTCGTTGCTTATTGTTATCGCTGGAGGCGGAGCCACATCGGCTCAGGCTTCCATCGAAACAGGAAACGCCACTTACATCGAACTCGCTACTTATGGAGTTACTGGAAGTGGAACGCCAACACTAAACCTAGCCGAGACCATCTGGGGAACTCAGAAGGACAACTCGATTGGTGTAGTACAACAACAGGCTCTCGAGATGGAGCAACGCCAAGCGGAACAAATGAAGCAACGCGTCGCAGCCATCAAGGAAGCCAACCAAAAAGAGCAAAACGCTACTCGTATTGAGAAGATGATTGCTCGGCTGAAGAAGCACGTCGGTTCTACACCGTATGTGCCATTCGGTTCCTCACCCTCTGGGTGGGACTGCTCTGGACTCGTCAGATGGGCGTATGCTCAGATTGGCGAGGACTTGTATCACTCAGCCTCTGTTCAGAAGAAATCTGGAGAGATGGTGTCTGTCAAAGATGCGAAGGCTGGCGATGTTGTTGCCTTCGGCTGGAAGGGATACGGAGGAGCACAACACTCAGGTATTTATCTGGGTGAGGGTATGATGCTTCACGCAGGTGGGCGTGTAGGTCACCGCACGGAGATTACCTCTGTTGCTGAGTGGGCAAAGGGAAGTGGCAACACTCTCATTACCTACACTCGTATCCTCGACAACTAAATAAAAGAAGATGCCCCGTCGGCTGCTGAGCTGGCGGGGTTTCTTCGTTCCTGGCGGCGGAGCTACACGGAAATGTCGGAGTAAGTGACACGGCTGCCTGGCGGCGAAGGCGAAGATGGAAAGTCCTGGCGGCGGAAGTTTTGATGACTCGCCGTGAAAAGTTGCTACTTGACTTTTTGATTTGGCTCTGTTATTATTTACATAGAGCGAAAGGAGAAAGAGATGCTCAACATAGTAGATTGGAAGGTATACGCAGTAGTGAAGTCCCTAAAGCACGCAGTCAAGGGAAAGAAAGGTGGCAAGGCAGGTAAGGACTTACACCTCGACGAACTGGTTGCTGACCTCAATGTCCAACTCGAAAAAATCCTCAAGCACTTGGAGGAGCGTAGCGAGCAGAAGGCTCGTATCAAAAATCGCAGACGACACGCCGAAGTGGAAGTAGTTGTCAAAATCGAAGAAGTATGATAGTGTTGTCACATAAGCCGAAAGGCAGAAAAGGAGAAAGAAAGAAATGAAGTTTTACATTCGTCGGGCAGTCGCAGGAATGATTGCTACCCCTGTTATCGCAGGCACTTACTTTTTGATTTACGCACTCTTGATTGGTGCTGGTGGCACACCTACTAGCACACCTCAGGAAGTATTCTCGAACGGGCTGTGGCTCGGTGGACTGATTGCGGTCGGGTTCACATTCGCACCTCAGTTGCTGAAGTTGGAGCGAAAGATTTTTGGAGAGGAGAAGTAATGAAGTATCTATTGCTGGTGCTTTCGGTCTACTCTTACGGGATTGGTTTTATGTTTGCCAGTAACCCGAACAATGACCACCCCGCTACCTCAATGTTGATTGGCGGGTTCTTGGGAACTATCTTGATGATTGGTTCTCTCGTATTACTCATCGGAGAGGAGAAGTAATGTTTGGAGTCGAACCTTTGCTCGTCGCTATCTTTATGATTGCTGGCGGAGCGATAACGCTCTCGGCGTTGGCTGTTGTAATGTTCATTCGTGAACGGATTGCCTACAACTACACACCGCCGAAACACAAGCGACGCTCAACCTTTGTTGGTCGCTAACACAACTAAAAGGAAAGTCCACCCTAACACGGTGGACTTTTTCTTTTTATTCGTGTATGATGAGGTTTGACAAGGAGTTCGTATGAACATTTGGATTATGGTGCTACTCGCTTTGGGCGTTGCCATTCTCGCGTCGGTTGCTGTTCTTGGTCTTGACTTTCTTTCTGGGAAGTGGTTTGACGAAGACGGCTTCGATGACGCTTTCGATTATGAGGAGGAAGACCAATGGAAATGATGATTGGGCTGGTTAGCATCTGCGTTTTTGCGGTTGCGTCCATCTTTTTTCTTTTTCGATTGTCTACACGGAAATCTCGGAGCAACTCGAACACGGGTGAGCTTTCGCCGCTGCTGGGAGTTGTTCTTCCGAAGGAACAGTTTGATGGGAAGGAGGAGAAGAACTAATGAACTTTTCACGCATCTGGGCGTTTGCTCGTGAGGTTGCTTGGACATCTGTGCTTTCGTTGGTGTTGATGGTCTTGGGTATCTTGGCTGGGCTACTCGCAACTGACTACCTGGGGCTGACCATCGCACTTGTTGGTGGCTCGGTGTCTTTGGCAATTCTTTCGCTGCGGGCTTGACTTTCTCTTACGGGTATGTTATTCTTGTGACATCACCTGCTAGACAACAAGATTACTTGGCAAGATGACTTGACAAATAAGTAATCCTGGTGTAGAGTAGGTGTAGTTACAAAGAAACCAACAGGACTCGTAGGAGAGAAGGAAACAAAGTGACGAACTACTAACAGAAAAGAGGAACTAACTATGTGGATTTTCACAGACAACGGATTTGTATCCGCTATTCGCTTCGATAACTCGAAGCCAGAAATCACCGTGCGTGCGAGGGACAAGAAATCTCTCGGAGAGTTGATTGACCGCACGGGGGCAGAGATTGTTGTTCTCAACGGAACTGACTATCCCTACCGACTCATCATTGACGAAACCGAATGGGCGTCGTATGTCGCTGACAAGGCGATGTCGATTGACTACTCAAACTTTAAGAATCGGGTTTATCAGACTCGTGGCAGGGACTTCGCTCATTTGCTTTCCGAGGTTTGGGGCGTAATGCTCGAAGCCGAACGCTTGGAATGGGAAGAAACGACGGGCGAGAAGATGTCCAGCCGTGATTGGTTCACGGAACACAAGCACTAAAACTTTTGGAGGCGGGACTTCGCAAGGAGTCCCGCCCCCTTCATCAAACCTTTACACGGAAAACCAGGAGTAACTATGAACACCGAATTACAGAAGACACGGCTGACTCTTCCAGAAGATGTCAAGACTGACTTCACTCAACTGATGGACTCGCTCGCAACTCGTGCGGAACAGATGGAAGCAAAGCGTGCCTACGCTCGTGACTTGCGTGACGCGGGTTGGACACTTCAGGCTATTGCCGATTTGTTTGGCGTCTCTCGCGAGATGGTTCGCCAGATGGTAGGCAAGGCTGAGGTTACGGAGACACACGGTCTCTCTGTGCCTCAACCGCCTGCGAAGCCTGTCAAGGCGAAACGTGAGTACGTCGAACCGTCGGCAGATGTGCTGGCTCGCTTGCTCGAACTTCAGCCGAAGGCTCAGGCTGTGCGGTCGCACTCGAAGGCGTATCGCGAGGAAGCCGAGGAGTACACTCGCTTGCTCAACTACGCTCACTCGGTCGAAGGCGTAACGCTTTACCGTCTCGCTAAGCGTCTTGGTGTGACTCACGGAGCATTGCGTTTCCGTCTGGCTCGCTATGGATACAAGAAGCCTGTGAATGGCACTAGCCGCGTCTATCAGGCGGTTATTACGGCGAACCGAGCCATTTAGTCTTACGACAAAGAAAAACCCCCTAGCGGTTGCTAGGGGGCTTTCTTTTTGTCTTTAGGCGGTGTAGGCGACTTCGTAGCCCTTTTCCAACTTCTCGTACTTCTTGTTGTCCGCGAACACTAGTGCCGAGAACTCGCTACCGAAGAACTTGGTCTGGGTCTGTCGCTGTGCCTTCTCAGCCATTCCCCACGACACGACAACCTTGGTGCCTTCTAGGACGATTTCGTAAACCTTCTTCTTGCCGTCCTGTCCACGCTCACCCTGTGACTTGCTTACTAGTACAATCTTGGTCATTTCTTTCTCCTGTCTCTGACCTGAGCATTTCCTGCTCATAAGTAAAAGTTATCGCACTTTCGTTTTATTGTCAAATCCATTTTTGATACGGCGTGTCGTGGACTTGACAACACGGTGATGTCGTGATGGTTTGGTCGCCCGCTGATGGCAACTTACTCCTACTTTTCCGTGTGGACAGTGTTCGAGGTTGCTACAATAGGAAGATGGGAAAAAGCGTGATGGAACAACTTGCCGAGTTGCCTGATGACGAGCGTGCGTTGGTTCTGTCTGGAATGGACGCCGATGCTCTGCTGTGGGACTGGTCGGTATGGGGTAGACCTGAACAGTTCTGTCCCGAGGGCGTTGATTGGAACATTTGGCTCGTTCTCGCTGGTCGTGGTTTCGGAAAGACCCGCCTCGCTGCGGAATGGGTGCGTGAGCAAGCGAAATACACGAACACGGGGCAACGACGCTTCGCTTTGGTTGCTCGTACTGCGGCTGACGTGCGAGATGTTATCGTCGAGGGTGAGTCTGGCATTATGAATGTGTCGCCTCCGAGTGAAAAGCCTCTCTATGAGCCTTCTAAGCGTCGTCTTACTTGGCCTAATGGCAATACGGCAACTCTGTTCACGGCTGATGAGCCTGACTCACTTCGTGGACCTCAGTTTACACACGCTTGGGGTGATGAGATTGCTGCTTGGCGTCGAACTCCTGACGCTGCTGGTATGACTGCGTTCGACAACCTCCGAGTTGGCACACGTTTGGGTGCTAACCCTCAGATGGTCGTCACTACAACACCGAAACGCGTGCCGTTGCTCTACAAGTTGTTGGAAGAATCAGATAAGTCTGGGATTGTCAAGGTGACACGCGGTTCGACACTTGACAACGCTGGTAACTTGTCGGGTGCGTATCTGGACACAATGCTTGGGGTTTATCAAGGTACTTCGCTGGCTCGTCAAGAGTTGTACGGTGAGATGTTGGACAATGTTGAGGGTGCTCTCTGGACTGAGGAAATGATTGAGCAACACCGTCAGAATCAGTATCCACCTTCGACGCCACTTCGCCTGATTGGGGTAGACCCGTCGGTCGCTGAGAATCCACGAGATGAGTGCGGTATCGTCGTTGTGTCTAGCACGGCTGAGCGAGACCTGTACAAGAGACAAGCGTGGGTCGTCGAGGACGCTTCAGTTCTGGGTGCTCCGAATGTCTGGGCACAAAAGGTTGTTGAGATGGCTCGCAAGTGGGGTTGCCCTGTCGTCGCTGAGGTGAATCAAGGTGGGGCGTTGGTTCGTAACGCTATCAACGCTATTGACCCGAATGTCAAGGTGCTTGAGGTTCACAGCAAGTACGGTAAGGCGTTGCGGGCTGAGCCTGTGACCCTAGCCTATGAGCAAGGTCGAGTTCACCACGTTGGTTACTTGTCTGACCTTGAGTCTCAGATGTATTCGTGGATACCTGGTGAGGGCAAGTCGCCTGACCGAGTTGATGCCCTGGTTCACGCTTTGACTGCTCTGCTTATCAAGCCACCTGCGGGGTTCACTGGTGGGAAGATTACTGCTAAGTCAATGGCTGGTCGCAAGATTACTCCGTTCCGTAATGGGGGTAGTACCTTCCGCGTTCGCTAGTGCGGTGATGTCTACACGGAAAAGGTAGAGCAACCTCACACGGTGATGAGCCTCGTGTTTTCACAAACCTTCGAGTTTGTCAAGTGCTTCGCTTCGAGTAAAAAGAAAACCCCCCTGCCTGCTGGCAAGGGGGTTCGTTCTTGGTTGCGGTTAGCCGAATACTAGTTCTCCAAAGATTGCGTATTGGTAGATAGTGTCTGCGGTGTCGCTATCCCAGTCCTCTGGGTCTGCGGTGACCTTCTCTCCCCAAATGGTGACCTTGTTCTTGATGAGGTAGTTGAGTGCTTCCTTGAGGTCTTTAGTGGTGAGGGTTGTTAGTGCTTCTTCATCGTCTTCAGTTGTGTGAAGAATCGTGATTGTGTTCTTGTCGAGGCGATTGAGTTCAGTAGCCCAGCCTTCTCCATTCCAACTTAGACCTAGTAGTTCGTCTATCAAATTGCTCTGTTCCATAATGTGAAACTCTCCTTCTCTGTGTTGGTCTGACCAACTGCTACAAATCTACTAGTTCCTTCTCTACTTGTCAAGTCTATTAGATAACAACTAGATAACAGACTTGATAGATAACTAGATGATTAGTAGATAGATGACTAGATAACTAGCCCCCCCCCCTCTGTCTTAGACAAGCACAACTCTTTTTATTTCTGTTGAAAGAAAATTTCTGATGAAAAGTTGTTAGCAAGATGACCCCTATGTTTTTAGGAAACAAATCGAAGGCGGTCGCCAACCATGCGTAGCCATCTCACCGAACAAAACCAAATATCGTTAAGGTATCATTCTTAAATAAAGTACATAAACTTAGCCGCAAACATGATACAATGATTCCATGGCAAGACGTTCCGCAAGAGGACAACACCTCCCCCTCAAAGAGGCCCAATTCCTCAACACGCTTTCTGGCGAACGTCTACACATTCGAGTTTCCCAGCTCTACTCTGTAGGTTGGACGTACCAATGTATAGGCGACGCCCTAACCCCAGCACGTCCACGCTCCACCATCAAGTCCTGGGTTGACCGTCTCGACATGGTTTCACCTCACAGCATCGACGTCCCTATTGACTTTCCACGTCTCCGCACCCCTGAAGGTGGCTACCA
>JACCDO010986555.1_pt1 | contig 14189 bp, 15 predicted proteins | sample 7446101 | NCBI WGS metagenome assembly JACCDO01 (sample SAMN15323440, study PRJNA562643) | freshwater metagenome | isolation source: river surface water | place: USA:Blue River Watershed | collected 2017-08-16
AAGAACAAGAATGAGCCCATGATGGGCGGCCGCCGCCGCAAGTCCCGCAAGGCCGGCAAGAAGTCTCACCGCCGCCGCACCCACCGTCGCCGGTAAACAATAGGGCTTTTGCCTCCCCCTCCCTTCTGTTACAAGTCCCTGATGGCTTAAAGCCACGCGCCGATCATTCGCAATTTTTGCTATAGCTTCCTCTGAGACAGCATTCTTCAATAGTCTCATTTCATCTTGCGCACAAGTTGAAATGACTACTCCTCCGCAACAACAAGCCCTTTCAAGAAACGCCGGCGATGCTCCTCTAGCGGACCATAGGTCTCAATCGCCGAGCGATGTGTCGCAGTTCCATACCCTTTATTTGTCAGTAACCCATACCGCTCAGCAACGCGTGAATTTGCCTCTGCCCACGAGCAAACGTAGCGATCATGATACTCTTTCGCTATGACTGACGCAGCTGCGATAGGCAAGTATAAGTCATCTCCGCCTGCGAACATACGTACTTCATCAACGTCGACAGCAGGGCCACCAAAGAGATTATCTTTCGCCAGCGGGACACTAAGCACACCATCAATAAGTAGCCTCTGTGGCGCAACTTGTAGATCTTCAACAGCACGTACAAAGGCCATCTGATTTGCCCATGTCATGCCTTCTTTATCAATTTCCCCGGCTGAAACGACACCAACACCTACCGCAAGTGCTACATTTCTGATAATAGTCTCCGCTTCTGCGCGACGCTTGGCTGAAAGTTTCTTACTATCGCGGATCATGTGAATAACAGCGCGCACATCGTCGTCATAGCAGTCCTCAGGTGGCCAGATTACAGCAGCGGCCACAATCGGTCCCCAGAATGATCCACGACCGGCTTCATCCACACCGGCCTCGAGCAACTCGTCGTCCGCAAAGCGGACTTTTAGCTTTGATTGTTGTTTCGCAGAAGAAGACATGGTACACACCTACTTGTCCGTAAGCAAAAATCAAATTTTGCTTAGCAGAGCGTGACTCATCTCCGATGAGTCTGCTATCCGTAAACAGTCGGCAAAATTACAAGGCTTGTCAAAATTAGATATTACTTACAGAAAGAATGGTTCCATTAATGCTTGGACTAGTAGTGTTAGTTGTAGCCATTATATTTGCCATCTACACTCTAAAGAAAGAGTATTTCCAAAATGCGCCTTCCTCAAATATATTGGATATGGTTCCACGATCCATTGTACGCTTTATTCACGCGGTTAAAGATGTCCCGAATGCTCCCCAGCGCGGTGAAGCTATTTTTAAGGCACTTGAAGCAAAACAGATTACAGTCGCAAATGCCATAGATCAGCTATACGCTATCTTTTTGGAAGGTGAAGTTGCGTATAAAGCCGATATTGCTAAATCATATACTTCTATTTTTACGGATGCGCTTGATGATCTTCTTAGATTAAGTGCTTCTCAATTTGGTAAAGATATGACAGCAGAAGAACTCGCACAACTTCAGCAAGCCGTCGCTGCTTTCAAGGCAAAGGTTGGTTCGCAAACCGCCGCAGCCGCTGGTCAGCCTGCTTCCACCGCAGCCTCCACTCTCCTTGGTGCTGCTGTCGCCTCTCCCGCTGGTGTTGCTGCTGCGCCTGTAGCAGCCTCAGCCTCCGCCGCAAAGGCAGTCCCAGCTGAGTCTGCCACAACCAAAGATGTGTACTCTCAAATGCGCCCAGCACTCATTGATGACATCCGCTCTGCTGTGAAGACTGAACTCGCCGCAAGTGGTATCCGTGCCAATGCTGACGCTCTACGTGTCCAGACTGCTCGCACTGCTAATATTGATACTATTGGAACAAATCAGGGCATTGACTATGATAATATTTCTACAAAGGGGCCCGTATGCCAAGGCGAAGCTGATCCCAGCTGCCCACCCGAACATAATGGTTGTGAGAATGGTGATATGAATGATTCTTGTCCCGCTCCTATTGATATGAATAAGTATATCCGCAAGGATAGTATCCCATGCTGGGGCTGCACACTGCCAACTGACTATTAGGCAAAAAAGACCTAATATTAGATGTATGGTTTGGTGTTTGCCTTATTAGTGTTGGTTATAGCTGGCATCTATTACCACTATAACCCACAGTCCAAAGAGGGGTTTACTTCAGTAACGGAAAATCCACTGAAGGAAAATCCACAACTCGGCAAGATACTCTTGCCACCAGTATCACCCGAAAAACTTCGGCCGTCCCCGGTGGATAAAGTCGTTGAGTCTGAGCCGACTAACGCACTCCCAAGCGCACCTTTCCGTGAAACCGGTGATGATCGCCCCTTGCCACCCAATGATCCTGCTAATACACGCACCAAGTATATCCGCATCCGACGTGCATATGAGGATCTCTCTGGGTTCTTCAATAATGAGGCGCAAGTGCTCGAAGGCACATCAGATCCAGCAATCCAACAGCCACTCACGCTGGCAAAGTCAGACTTGACTCGTCTCCAAGATGAACTTACCCTACTTGACAGAAACCAAGGGCTGGAACCAACTTTGACTGAGAAAGACATGTTAGAGGTGAATGCGAACTTACGCTATCTCCAGCGCGAGAGTCGGCTCCGTGATATCAATGGCGTTGGCGCATACGCTTCTACCGAAGGCTTTGCTTCCAACAATGGTGGAAGCTTAGACCAAAGTTCCGCCGAAGGCGGAACTGAGGGCTTCGCAGACATGCTCCAAGAAGAAGACGAGGAGCCTTTTGTCACCGGACCGCCCCGCGCCCGTGTTCCACCCATGCGACGCCCCACTGCCGCAACAACGATCGGCGGCAATAAATCCTACTTGTCAGCACCTTCAAGACCAAAGCCAAAACCAGTCAATCGCCGTGCTACTGTGAAAGATCTTGTTCAGTTCAATACACGCGTCTGGGCAGAGGCTAAACGTATTTCAGCATCTGGGTCTACAAATCCTGTTGCGCGTGCCCGTGTCCAGCAACTTGAGAAGATCCGAAGTGATATTAATGATATCTTGGCTCGCATCAAGCGTGGTGATATGAAGGAGATTGATATTCCAATTTTCATGAATGATATCCAACGCGCATATCCCATCCTCGGCGATATGACAAAGCCACTACCTCAACTCCTTGCCAAGACGGGATTGCCACCAGAGCTTCAGAATTTGCTTCCACCTGGAGTCAAGCCATCTGGATCGCAGACTGAGCAGCTAATAATGAAATATGTCCAACAGATCTTGGATAATACGGAATTGAGTTTTAATTTCGGTGTTCACTATGTACCACCCAATTTCAATAAAGACAAACTCGCAGGCACAACGCGCATTCCTGCGACTGTACGAGCATCAAAAGGACAAGTAAATGATGCTTCTGCGCCAAGTGCCCTTGCGAAAGGTCTCTCAATGTTCGCCGATGCTCGTTACCATAATCCTCAAGACCCCAGCGCAACACCCGCAGGCGCCAACATGGTCTATCAGGCGCGCTCGGCGGCCGGCGTTGATCGCCAGGCCAAGCAATCAACTAAACCTGGGCATCTGGACTGGGAGAAGAAGACCAAAGAAATATGCGAAGCCGTGCGCGCGCGTGGCTTGAATCCCCGCGACTTCGCCTGCCCGGCCGTGGGTGCCAAGTTCAGTCCTGGCTATGGATGGCGTGGTCATGCGAAGATGGTATGCTCGCGTCTACAGACTGCCCCGGAATCAGGCACACCTCAGCTCGTCGGCTGCCCACCTGATAATTGGGTCGGATGGAATCTATCCTACTAGTCAGACCCCAACACTAATCTATTAGCTTAAAACAGAAGAATGGCAACGTCACCAATGTTTTTTGGAATTGGCGTGCTAATTGGCATTTTAGCAGCCTTCATATATTTTAAGAGCCGCGGTTACGCTGAAGGCTTTGAAAGCAGCGGTGACGCAACATGTGACGAGTGCCACAAGCCCAGTCCTTGCGGATGCCCTCGTCCTCGCCCCATATGCCCACCTTGCCGCCAGCCTGATATGAGTATGTATGTGCTCAAGTCTACAATTCCTCCTTGCCCGAGCTGCCCCGATATGAGTCAGTACATGCTCAAGACGGAGTGCCCTCCTGCGCCTGATATGAGCAAGTATATCTTGAAGTCCAGCATTGAGCGTCATGGCCCGATCATCTTGGACTGCAGTAAGTGCCAGAAGCCCAAGGGTGATTGCCCTCCTTGCCCTCGCCCTCGCTGCCCTGAAGTCAGATGCCCCGAACCGTCCAAGTGTGCTCCTTGCGCACCTTGCCCTCGCCCTACTTGCCCACCTCCCGTGGTAAAGTGTAAGGCAGAGGAGATCATCCAGAGCACTGTACGCCCTTACATGGCACCATTATCTGTCGACGGATATGGACAGGCATAGAGCTAAAATCTGACAAGTAGATAGAAGAATGTATTTATCAACATTACAAGTGTATGATACTTCCTTGTATACACCAGGAAATATCATTGTTAGCACGGATGTTCAGGCTGTCAGCGGAATTCGCGACATTGGTGCGCAAGTTATGGGTATTTTTGGCGGGTCTTCCCAACTGATGGATAAGAAGGTCAAAGATGTTGTTCAAGAAGCTATGGGTCGTTTTATTAAGACCGCACAGACCAAGGGCGCACAAGCAGCGATTGGTATAACAACCGATGTGAATGCGTTTGTTGATAAGGATCAGGTCTATATCATTGCGACTATCACCGGTACGCCGCTGATGCCAAAGAGTAGCCCAGCTCTACCTGTCGTTCCCGCACCCACGGCAGCCGCGCCAGCACCAATGCTTCCGCAGCCCGTTGGGGCTATTCCAATGCCTCCCGCTGCCGCAGCAGCTGCTGGTGGTCGCAGGCGCAGAGCCAAGCGCAGAACAGTAAGACGCCGTTAAAACTTACGCTTTTGAATAATCTTAACTTTCATCTTCTTGACAGCCTTTGCCATCTCAGGATTATACTCTTCATAGCTTTTCATTGTGCCACTATAATACTGCTGATAAATATCCTTTTTCATATCAAACATCTCAATAGGCACTGCAGCCTTCGCAATCATTAAATATATATACTTCTCTCCTATAGCATATGGATATGGTACATCACTGTTGCCGATATCTGAATAGTATTTTAGGATTTTATCTCCCTCAAAGGTTGTAAAATCATAAATATCCCATCCGATAAATCTATATTTACTCCCCAATCCGAGCAAGATACTATTTCCTTCTGCTTGCCCGGGTTTCAGACCATCATATCCACCTTTTGGTGATTTCTTGCCGATAAAGATCTCTTTTGTGGCGATGCTGAAAAGTTCTTTGGGGGGATTTTTGACTTCTTGAAATATACCATTAACCTTTTTAAATTCATCCATATTCATTGTAACAGTTGCGTTCAAACCACTAACTGTCACTTGAAATGGTCGCCCACCATTATCGTGGATCGCATAGGTTTTGCCCTTCGGGGCTTTACGGGTTTTATTTACCATCTCTTCTATAAAAGCCACCCAAAAATCGCAGCAAAAGGTAAGAATGGATACCAGATTTTGGGGTCCAAGTGGGTGGAAATTAATTCATCTCGCAGCCGCTGCGTATACACCAGCATCCCGCGGACATATGCGCCGTTGGCTCGCCTCTTTGCCTTACGTTCTCCCGTGTAAGTTCTGCCGTGCGTCTCTGACGACATACTATGAAGAACTCCCTTACGAGCCCGCCCTCAACTCGGCCAAAGATCTTCTGCGCTGGACCTATAAAATCCACGGCAAAGTCAATGACAAACTGCGTGGGCAAGGACAGACAATACCTTGTGATCCGAGCCTCAAGGAAGTGACTAACTACTACAAGTCATGGCTGAGAGCAGATCCAAGTTGTGCCCGATTTCCAGTGTGGGATTTTCTCTTATCCGTTGCGTATCAGCATCCGAGGGCGACACACGGGTCGACGCCGATGCCTGATGCCCCCGAGAAACTGCCCGCGCACTGCTCACTGAAAGATAAGTGTCGCTGGAATTTCATTTCTGCTGAGGAGCGCATGCCGGCTTTTCGCACATTCTGGCGTGAATTGATTCATATTCTGCCTACACAAGCGCTCCAAGATCGCTGGCGACAGGCTTTAAAGGCGCATCCCATGAACATGGCTCTGGAATCTCGCCGAGAACTTGTTCTGTGGGCTTGGCGCATGTATCGTACTACGGATCTGGAACAAGAGGCCTTTCCGGCCGTTTGTCGACGTCTAATGACACATTCGAGCAATTGTAGCAAGTCGAAGAGAGCACGCACTTGCCGACGCCAGCAAAAGCGGCAACGTCACACCCATAAAAAGAGCCACAATTAAACAGAGGATGTTACAGAAAGTATTACTTGTGATAATAATACTTTTGTGTTTGAATTATTTAATTGTGGTTTTCACGGGTCGTCTTTTTAAAAAGCGTCTGAATACACGTGTTGAGGCATTCGAAGACCAAAACCAAGACTCTCTACATGTCTGGCTTGATAATACACATTTGTATGATAAATTCTACGCTGATATTTATGATCAATTAACCTCAAGTGCGAATCGTAATAGAGCCTCTTCTGCGTTCTGTCTGTCACGTTGGAAGGCAAAGGCCGATCCCGCGCGTATGTCCCTACTTGACATTGGTTGTGGAACTGGCCAAGCCGCACTTGGCTTCTCCAAGCTGAAAGTCAACAAAGTTTGTGGTATGGATAACTCTATTGCTATGCTGGAGAAGGCTAAGGAGAATCAGCGCGAAGAAAAAGACAGCGACAAACTTCAAATTGAATGGCGAAATGCGGATGCTATGGACGCAGGCGCAGCACATGAAAATGAATTCACGCACGCAACTCTCTTCTACTTTTCCATCTATTACATGAAAGACAAACCAACATTCTTCAAGAATCTGTATCGGTGGATTGCCCCTGGTGGTTCAATTTGCGTTGAGGTTGTTAACAAGTACAAGTTTGATCCGATGTTTCAGAGTGCTGCTCCGTATGTTGGATTCTCACTTCAAAAGTATACAAAGAAGCGTGAAAATACTTCCAAGATCACTTTCAATAAGTTCCAGTATGAAGGCACTTTTAATTTACTTGAAGAAGGCGATGGAGCCTCGGCAGCTGAATTCCGCGAAGTCATTACATTTAAAGATAGTTCAACTGTACGTCGGCAGAAGCATAACCTCTACATGCCCGACATTAAGGAAATTATAAAAGCAGCAGATGGTGCTGGTTTCCAGTACATGGGATATCAGGATATGATGGGTTTGGGATTTGAATATGCTTACTTATTGTTTTTTGATAAGCACTAACTTCCAACTGACAAGTAGAGGATATGCGCACGGCCAAGCAACCACTTGATATATTTCAGCCCGGCCTAAAGAGAGGTTCTGCCGCTCTACCGTTTGCGCCTCACAAGCGATATGCATATGTAGAGCATCCAACAGAAGGCTGGCGCGTCTATTTACGCAATGCGGCTTTCTTACATTTGTGGGAGGGCAGTCCAAATATAAGTATTCATCCACAGAAATTCTTGGTTGTAAAGGATACTAAAACCGCAGCACAAGGTTATGCGTGGGAACCACCAAAGGGGCAAATGGAAGGGAAAGATATGCCGGCGAAAGGTCCGATTCTCCAGGGTATGATGGCGGCTCTCATGCGCGAAATTGAAGAAGAGTCTACCATTAAAAATGTTCTTTTCCTACAACATACTGGTCTAGTATTCCAAGGGCGTGAGAAAGACTATCCGCCAAATCACTATTTCCAGTACCACATATTCCGCGGGTTTGTCGATGAGGAGACTGTTGATACGGCCATGGAGCGCTTCCGCTGGTACAAAGAACACCCTGCGGCCTTCAAGAGACTCCGCAAGGATCGCCAAGAAAAAGATCAAATTGCCTTCTTTTCACCAAAGCATACACGTCTCTTTGGCAGATGGTCTCCGAGTCTTGTTATGATGTATCAGAACCTTTATCGCTAAAGCTTCTCTACTTTTGACGCCTGACAAGTAGGCATTGCTGCGACCAGATTTTTCTTTGCCTCGCCGCGATAGTCATATGTACACTTGTGCTCCTCGGCAGGGAAATGTCCAGCGCAGAACCCGACACCGCATTTACAGATGAGAGGCATTAGCCCGAGTTTCTTACGACAGCAATCGTAAGAACAACGAGTGGCGGTTGGCTTTGGCGCACCAGTTGTACCAGATGTAATAGCTACGATTGTACTCATTTCACACAATGCCTCGCCACAACAGTTTAAATTCAAATTTTCACTAAAGATAAATGCCTTTCTGGGAAAGATTTCGTGGCACCAGCCAACCCGAAGAACAGGGTCTAATACTAATTCCTCTGCCAAGATCCGCACCGCCTCTTAGCAAAGATGTCTTAACTCTCTCCTCAAGAGACTATGAACAACTAATTCTATTCTGGAAAGAACACTTTGGCACGCCACCCAAAACACCAACTCTACTTGTCAACCCCAAGTGGCTCGCCGCCGATGCGACCACAGGCAACCTAGCATTTCGACTGCGTGGCTGGAAAGGTGTCGTGTATGGAAGAAGAATTGGTGATCTCCTTTATGACAAGCAGAGCATGAAGACATTCTTAATAGAGGGACTCTGTTTGAAGCCAGAGGAGAGGCAGAAAGGTCTCACACCACTTCTGCTAGATGCTTGTGTGCGTCACCTCTGCGAGGCCATGCCTTATACGCGGTTTATATTTCTGAAAGAAGGGCGCTCGGCACCCACTGATGTTCTTGCTTCAGATACTTACATGTATAGACGTCTGCGTAGTCAAGATAAACTCCCAGGCAAACCACTTACCGCCCCAGCAGCCAAAGAACTCTTTGCCACCCTTACAGCCGGCTCTTCTACACCCTGGTTAACGAATGAATTTGGTCTTCCCAACTCTCGTACCTCTTTTTATGGCAACAGCAAAGCCATGATCGCCGTGACGGAAACGCACCAAGTCCATCACTTGGATGGTCGTCGCCTCGGACTCATCACGGGCTACATCACCGCCCCAGATGCTCCTCCAGAAGCACAAGAAGATCTGCTAAAGAGGCAACCATATTCTTGGATCTGGTCTCCATCATCCTACGTGTCAGATCCCAGCCTCTGGTTACAAGATGGCTATGTAAGCTACCAACCATTTTTATTTACAGTACAACCACAAATAAGAATGAGTAATATATTCTTAGCGCTCTAAATAAGAACACCCTTATCAACAAGTAAAGTGCGTGCCATATCATATGTGTCCTCGCAGAATTTATAGTAGTTGACAAGCGCCTGGCGTGCTATCGCCGCAACTTGCTCCACATATTCCTCTCCACCAGAATACAGTTTCGGATGAAGACCTGTAATGCGATAAACACCGCCTTGTCCTGTCACATTAAACATCATCTTAAAAATGTTGGCACATGTTGCGGTGTGCTTGGCTTGGAACCCTAAGAGCTTCTCCACGGTCTCTTTTGTTGATTTTACAACTTCTTTGCTACCGATAAAATATTGTTTATCAACTGCGCACTTCTTGGACTTGAATTTTGCTGATGACAGCTTGGCCGTCGTCCCCGCGCCAGAATCATTCACAAAACTTGTTAGTAAATTCTCATACTGAGTCTGCGCAGCTGTCAGAAGCTGACCATTCTCACCACCTATTAATCGGAAAAATAGATTGTTTAGCGCCTTCAACCCTGCGTGATTTAACACAGAGTCACCAGCTTTCACACCACCATACTTTGCCAACACCTGTGGCTGACAGACGGATGTCATTGCCTTACCACCAGGACCGACTTGTAGAAGTTGGAGAGCACGTGTAACACAGTGACCGAGCGGGCGCACCCCCTTCTCAATGAGATCGTAGAACCCTGTGAGGCTTGTTGGTGTTGGCATTGCGACGCCCGCTCCTGAGCCAGCACCAGGACGATAGCCTGCTGCAGGTTCTGCTTCAGAGTTTGTTACCGCACCAACAGGAGCATCTAATATTGCCTTAAACTCCTTTTTTATAACTTCATTATAAATTCGGGCTATTAAATTTTTAATAGAACCTGCGGTTGTTTTCCCTGCTTTACTATCTTTACCTATAACTTGAACTGAAGATTTTGTCCAAGGAATTTGTTTTGATTTTGTTTCTCCATCTATTTTTATAAGCCCAACTTTATATTGATATGTTGTTTCAGGAAATACTGATGTAAATAGAAGCTCTAGTTCAATGGCATGATTATTAGCATCAATAACCATAAAGTTGGGTGATTCACTTGTATCTAATTGTTTTCTTGTATAGTATTTCTGTGAATCATATTCAAGACGATCATATTGAAGACCAGAAGGAGAGACTTTTGTTGTACCATCATAGAAATCTCTAAAAGCTATATTAAATAGAGTCATTGTAGTTTTAATATTATCTTCGCGAGCACCACCACCTACCTGTCTTGCTCCCGCTGCCTGTCTTGCTCCCGCTACCTGTCTTGCTCCCGCTACCTGTCCCTGCCCACCAATTCTGTACCCCATCGGGAAATACTGCTGTGTGGGCGTCAAGTAGCCACCACCCTGTCTCTGGCTTGGCTGCGCCCCGCCACCCTGTGTCCTAAAACCAAGCTGTACACCGCTCTGAACACCTAGTCCCGCCGTCTGCTCAAGAGTCCGCACCGTCTCATTATCCATAATTGATAGCGCAAGAGCGGAGTAAATCTGGAACACACGAGCAATTAATGTCGCAACATATTGGCAGTACTTGTCAGTTACCTCTTTATCCACACCAGATTTCTTAGTGAGGGCTTCAACGCTCTGAAACATGAGGACACCGCCACGTGTCCCCACGCGCACAGGCAGCTTTTCAAACACCTTCTGCAAGTCCTGCGCCAGTAAAAAGACAAAACGATTACACATTTCAGGTCGACCCAACAAAGGGAAATATGTATTAATCTTGATATTGTCCTTTAAAAAAGTAAATACCGCATCAGACATTGATCGTGGATCACGAGTTACTGCCAACAACTTATCTCTTGTCAAACTTGATAAGAACCCGTCGGCACTAAACTTTGAACCACCACCGCCCATTCTTCTAATTCAGCCAACCTTATTTAATTGTCGCTGCTTCACCAATAAGGTTCTCTTCCCATACTGCCAATCGCCGTAAGCACTTCTGTAGTGTGGCAACTGAGATACCACATGCTTCTGCGATGACAGGTAGGCCAATATCAATCTTGCGGTAGCTCCGCAGAGTCCATGCTAGTACACCAGCCGCAAGTGAAGTCGGCATGTTCTCCGAACTCATACACTGATCCTCCGCCACTTCGCACAGATGCTCCGCAATGCGCCGCACAAGGTTCTCCTCCGCACGCGAAATCGGCAGCCGTGACAAAGGAAGACCGACGTAATCCTTAGCACACGTACTTTGAATATGAACAATCTCCTTTTTCGCATGCTCTAACCGCCCCTTCTGCCCCGCCAGCATCATGCTTTCCTGGAAGTTCTTCAGTGAACGCGTAAATGCTGCGCCTGTTAGACCAAACATATCACTTATCTCCTTCGGTTTCCGGGGTGAACCGTTCTGCTTTAGTGCTGTATATAGACAAGACGCCAATACAGAATCACGATTCAAACCACGACGATCACATACTTCATTCATTTGCTGAAAGAGATTCTTCGTACAATCAAGCACGTTTACGCTTAGACCATGATTCGTTGCCAAGATATTTAGTCGCTCATATATCTGTAGCATGGAACGCTCTTTGTAAGGCAGCATGTTCCATGTATGATACTTGCGGATGCGATACATAGCCTTACCGTATCCACCAAGGATAATCGTTCCGAGCGACGACTCAGGCAGACGCGGGTCTTGTGGCGCACCCACACGGCACGGATCCGCACCAGAGTCCTGCTGGAAGTATCGGTACTCCGCAACAGAGTCCAGAATTTTGTCAATTACCACCCCACAAGAACGGCATGACCTATACTCGTCCACGTCATAATCGTCACTTTCCTCGCCGCAACACGGACAGCAGTTTGTCGCAAATGCCGCCGCAGAAGCTGCTAGAGCCTCCTCTTTGTCAGCATCAAGGAAAGAATCATATATATCTTTCTCGCAAGCCATTGGATATACTTTCAGTGACACCCTCACAAAAGCAAATTTTTTAAACAGCAGTCAAAAGTAAGATGGCAACTCAAATGGGTAATGAAACCCGCTCTTCAATATTACCTACTAAAGATCCTGGAGACCCCGGGTTTTTAGGCCCTAACTATGATCCATCTGATTTCATTCCTCTGCCAGGAATGCTCGGCGTCCGTCGAAGTTCCTCTCTCGGCGGAGTTGTGGACTCTATTCGCGCAATTAGCTACTACGCAGATACAATCGGGTTCGGTGAAAAGAGTATTCCTTTCACGAGCAACGCCATGCCAGTCATGCGCTATGGTATAAATTACTTTATGCCGACAGGTATAAAATGCGACAATGGTGCTGATATGTGGCAGTACATAGAAACCATCCCCAAGGGCGATGCCCTCGGAAAGGCCGTTCAGCGCGGACTAGCCTCTACTGGTCTTCCCCAGCTCCGTGGTCTTGCCCCTGGCGCAATTGAAGACGCCAAAGCGGCGCTGAATCCGGTACCGATTGTCAAGTCACTCTTTGGCTCAGGTTATGCTAAATGTAAACTCGCAACAAAGCTTGTTGGTGACTTGTATGGAAATACGGGCAATGAAGATGGCCAGTGGATCAGTGGTCCGATACAGTATACATGGAATCCTGAAACTGGACGCCCGATGAAATCACAAACCCGATGGGTTGCCGCCACCAATGCGAGTGGAGATCCCATTACAATTTCAAAATCAGAATACGACGCCGTGCCCAAGACACACAATCCAGATGGCAGCCTCCGCACTCCAACAAAAGAACCCTTCGCAACGGGCTCGCACCAAACATCCCTACAAGTCCTCTTTGCCGCAGCTCTTGCGCTCGGCGGCCTGGCCGCGCTGAAAATTATGAGCACAAAGTAAGATGAGTGATCCGTATTTTGAACCAGATTATAAATTCTATGGCGCCATACCAAAACCAAAAGAGCTCGGTCTTCGTCGTGGTGGCCGATCAGATGATATTATGGGCGCAGCTGAAATTGCTGCATACTACGGCGATCTGATGGTATTTGGCCAGAGCTCTGGTAAATTCACCAGGAACTATGCGCAAAATGGTAAATTCGTCCGCGAGTTCGGCGTTCAGCCCATTAAGACATTTGGCGTCAACTACTTTCTTCCTACTGGTCTAACTTGCCACAATGGCGCTGAAATGTATAATTACGTCGAGACAATCCCCAAAGGCGATGCTCTCGGCAAAAATGTCACGCGTGCCATGGCCTCCGTCGGCCTACCTCCTCTCCGCGGTCTCGCACCAGGTGCGGTTGAAGACCTCAAAGCCGCGGCTGATATACGTGGCTTGACGAAGGCTGCATTTGGATCTATGTATCCTGTATGCGAGAAACAGACTCTACCCGTCGGTACGCCCGAAGGGGATCTTAAAAATAAAGAAGGCGCCGATCTCATAACAAGCCCAAAAACTGTGGAAATGATCAATGGTCGTCCGCATCAGACACGATGGGTCCAGGCTATGGAACGCGGTGAGCCCAAAACACTTACAAAAGAGGAGTTTGATGCTATTCCAAAGTCTCTCAAATTCGACGGTACACCTCTGTACCCAAAAGAAAAATTCACAACACAACAAATCTCTACTAGTCTTCTTTCAGCAGCCGGGTTAGCATTACTCGGTCTTCTTGCTTTGAAGATGTCTAAAAGCCGTTTTCTATAAAAATTAGGCATGTACGAAGATTACAAAGTGGTTGTTGTAACCCCAGCGGGTCGTAAACGTTACTTGGAACTTCTGATTCCACAAGTCGCTGCTTTGCGACCAATCGTTGATGAATATCATCTTTGGGCAAATACAATTAATCGTGAAGATATCAATTATATGTTTGATGAAGAAGAAAAGTATGATGGTTTTGTAAAGGTTGTTCCTCTTACAATTCCCTACAGTCAGAGCGATAGTATTCATTCTTTTTTCAAGACATGTGTTGAAGAAAAAACTGTATATATTCGCTTTGATGATGATATTGTGTTACTTGATGACTTGGAAGCATTTAAGGAATTTGTAAAGTTCCGTATTGAAAACAAGAATCACTTTTTAGTTTTCGCAAACATCTTGAATAATGCGGTCACTACACACATTCACCAGCGCATTGGCAACATCTCAAAGAAGACGGGCATTAGCGGTTATAA
>JACCDO010104318.1_pt1 | contig 14188 bp, 15 predicted proteins | sample 7446101 | NCBI WGS metagenome assembly JACCDO01 (sample SAMN15323440, study PRJNA562643) | freshwater metagenome | isolation source: river surface water | place: USA:Blue River Watershed | collected 2017-08-16
AGTTTACACCATCAGAAACAATAATTAAGTCACCGCAAGTTGGCTTTTTTATTTTCAATAATTTCAATTAACTGGACCTGAGAAGCTCTCGACATTCACTTACCATTTATCATTAGAAATCAGCCGAAATAACGGGGGTTGCAAGAGTTTGTATTGATCGTGTGTATTTAACGATTTGGCGGTAAATACAATATGTGAAAGAATATTACTTTACCATCATATGACCCTATTTAATGGAGAGCACTAGCTTGGATTTAAAAGAATTTCTCACAACTAAGATGAAAATGAGCGGTTTATATCAACCGGTCATTATAAAGCATCTTATTCTAGGAGATGGATCAGCGAAGCTGGAAGATATTGCCAAAGAATTAACTACGCTTGATGAAGAGGCTGTTGAAGACTATGTCCAGAAGTTAAAGGTTCACCCAAAGACAGTTCTGAAGAAACACGGAATCGCAGAAATTCAAAAAGATGCTTACGAGCTATTGATGGATCTCGGAGATTCAAAAGAGAATCTTTTAAAAATATGTGATCAAAAGATTGCTCTTTTCATGGAGCAAAGAGGGATAGAGCCAGGAAGGCCATCTGGATGGGGTGCCAAGAGAGTAAAGCTGCTGAAGGAGCATCCTTACTGCACGCTTTGTGGTTCTAGGCCTGGTAAAGAAAGGGAAGTTGAACTTGATATTGACCACATTGTGCCTGCTAGTAAAGGGGGGACAGATGAAGAATCGAATCTTCAAGTATTATGTGCCCAATGTAATCGTGCTAAGGGTAACCATTTAGTTATATCAAGTGTCGAAGTGCATGCTAGTCACTTAAATAAGTCACCCAATTGCATATTTTGTAATTTACCCAAAGAGCGAATTAAATTTGAAGATGATTATATTTTAGTTATCGAAGATGGATTTCCCGTAAGTCCAGGACACACGCTAATTATTCCTGTTCGCCATATTGCAACAGCTATTGAATTGAATGATATAGAAGCATTACTCATTATTAAAAAGAGTAAAGAGTTTTGCGAATCCCTATCCAAAGAAGACCCATCTATAAAAGGCTTTAATTTAGGTTTTAACGTCGGAAGAGTTTCCGGTCAGACAATAGACCATTGTCATTTTCACATCATTCCGAGGAGAGTAGGTGACGTTGAGGACCCGACTGGGGGAATAAGGAATGTTATTTTTGGAAAAGGGCGATATTAATCTTCGGAATAATCCCAGAATGGTTTGGAATATTTTAGATCAATTGATAACAGGTGTGAATTCGACTCCTGTTTATGGAATCAAATTAAAAGTCAAATCTGAAAAATTTCCCCACATTCTTATGAACTAAGAAATTAAAAAGTTTCTTTTTGAGACAAAACGACTAGAGCATCCTTTGTATTCTATTTAGATAGCGGCACTTCCAGCAGGAATAAAGTCTGGAGAGCTTTATGCGATTGAATGGGATCGCAAAGAGCAATTAAAGGCTCTCTAAGGATTCCTTTCGTCGATAGGTCTTCCTTTAATAGGGTACACCAGCGGCGGTCGCGATGAAAATCTGAGGGGTGTGTGTTGGAGCTTTTTCAACATTGAAAATAATTGAGCAGATGGATTACTCCCTCTGCTTTTTTATGACAAAAGGGATTAAGGTGCTTATGTTTACAAGATACGCCCACCTCAAAATATTCATTTGATTTCAAGAGGATAGAGATTTGGTTTTGATAGTATTATGGGGGATATTATTAACCATGATACGGAGAAAGAAAAATGACTAAGAGAAGAAAAATTTCAGAAATCCATAACGATATGAATGAAATTAATAAAAGAAAACCAACTGATAAAGAATTAGATGAGCTCGCTGAGGTCTTAAATGAGATCGAAGACAATGATAAAAATAATGAAGATTTTCCTTTAGAAAAAATAGCGAGTGCTCATCTAATAGAAGGGAATCTGAATGGCAACGAATCGGATAGGATTCAATAAGTTTTTAAAAAATGTACAAAATGGTCAAAAAGTTAATCTAGTAGTCGATTCGAATTTACTAATTGCGTATTTTGATGAAGTTCATTCCAATCATGAATCGGCAAAGATATTTCTTGATGGCCTTGATAATAAGGCCGACGTCACTTTTTACACCACGGTTACTACAAAAGCTGAATTTCTTGATTATCAACGAAAAAGATGTCTAACAGAAGGAATTGTCAGTCTTGTTCAAGAGAATAAAGAAAAGTTCAAAATTACAGCAAATGCAGCAGCAAAAATTAACTCGCTTAGAGGTCTTAGGGATACTCGCTTAAAAAAAGAAGAGGCTAAAGGTAAAGACCTTGAGGATTTTGATTCAAGTCTTAACTACTTTAGAGACAATGAGCTAAAAGAAATTAAGAAGGCGTTTCGGGCGCGAGATGTTGAGCCTGAAAAAGGATGGCTTACTATCTGCAAAACTTTTTTAGGTACTAAGCTTTCTGAGCAAGAAAAACTACTTGATGAGTTTTGCAAATATTTAACAACTAGGGATAAGGAACAAAAAGAAAATATTTTTATCGTTAAAGAGGTTGATTGGAATAAAGCAACGGCAATATCAGCAGAGACAGGAATGGGGTATTCGGATTCAATGATTCTTAATATGGCCCTTTCAACAAATATAGAAAATATAGCAACTTTGGATTTTGATGTGATCTATGCTGGTGCGGTTTCGGCCTTTAACAAAAACATTCTTCTTCCTGATAATAGGATCGGCTCCTTTAAACAGATATTGAAGAAGTTGCCGAAATCTTAACTTATAGGAAGTATTTTAAGAATTAAGGCATAACTAATGGCAAAAGAAGATTTTTTTAAAGCAGTTAAATGATCATCTAAAAATATTAAAGGTGGTTAAAATCCCTCGTGACCGAAGATTCATAAACATAAAGTTTTATTACTCATTCACTCTTGAAAAAATCCAGTCAACATATAACCGTCTTCCATCTCCTCCGATAAGTCCACTATGGCGACGATAAAGAATCTGATTGCGACTTAGGCATTTAAATTCAATGGATCCTTCTTCTGTAGGAACATAAGAAGGAAGGATATTTGATCTGACATCACCACTTGGAAAATGAATGACGGTAGAAAAATCTAGTTGAGAAGTTCTCAATTTAAAGCACACGTTTTTTGCTTCACTAGAGGCTTCAAAAACCCATTTCCCATCAAGGGAGATATCCATGGGAACTTTAGGATTTGTTGGCGAAGTCGTTCCAATGTCGATACTGTATTTAACTTTTTCATAGGTGAGATGACCCGAGTGCTCAGCTAAATGTAGTAACCACACTCCCTCCGTATTCTTTAGAACTGTTCCTGGAGGATATTGGGACTGCATAAAAGGTCCTGTGACAGAAGTCTCCATCTGCCAATCGCCTTGCAAACACGAATCAACTGGCACACTTGTTACTTCACAACCACAATCTTCAAGTTCTTTTCGAGCAAAAGAGATGACAATCTCGCCTTCAAAATCTTTTTTAGTGGAGGTGAAAACAAAATCAATATCCTCTTTCGCTGAGCACTTCGTAGTGAGCTGATTTGGTATTCCCATAAAAAGCTCTTTCCATTCAGATTCATTTTTCTTTTTATAAGAAACTCTCACGTCATTAGGAGCATTGTAAGTTATGCTGTAGTTACTTTTTGCAGGTAAAGTAAGGCTTTTTCCTTGCATGGCAAAAGCACTTAATGGGAAGGTCAGCTCTAGTTGATCCTTGGCAAAAACTTCTTCTGACTCCAACTCTACGCCACCGACTGGAGCATTTCTCCCTTCAGCATCTTTGATCGTTTGAGAAACATAGTTTCGAACAAAATGATGGTAATAAACGTGAATAAGATCAAAAGATGACAAGGCTGCCAGATGATCAGCTCCAGAAGTTTTAGGCATGGTTCTAAAAAAATGGGATAACGAAAATGCCGACTCTCTAGAACTCTGCCACATGCTTTGAAAAAATATAACTGTCGTGTAGACGTCTGTTTGACTGACGAGATTAACTTCTGGGTTAAAGTGTCCCCAAGATCGATCATATTCAAAATTGGCACTTGGATAAATGAGATCACTAAACCATTGAGCACTTCCTTCAACATGCCATCGCCCTTCATTGGTGTTATTGGCAAGCTTCGTTTGATCAGGCCACTGCTGAGCTTGTACACAGTGAAAAACTTCATGAGCAATGATTTGTCCCAACACATCCGGGGCAAGAAGCTCGGATTTAGGAAACATGATGATGGGGCAAGCTTCTCCAAAATTAGCAAAGAATGGATAGGCATTGCCATAGGTTTTTAGACCAGAAGCGGAGGTATCTCTTGGATGATCCTTGAAATCTAAGATGAGTTTTATTTTGCCATAATAATTAAATAGTTCTTTGGCCTTATTTACAGACAACTTCAGACTCTCAGCTGCCTTTTCAAAATAGGCAGTAACTTGAGGATCAAGGGCCCGCGAGGAGTGATAGTAGAGATTAATGGAGCGAGAATTTAAAACATTGATCGTTGGAGTAAATTCTTCACATAAAAAAGGTGTCCTCACATTTCCTTCACGTGGGATGCCACTTCTCCAAAAAGATTGATGACAATTTTTGGTCGCAGCTTCCAAGGTATTGAGATATGAGAAAAATAAAAGGCTTACTACCAACAAAGTTTTCATCTTTTAGACCACCCTAAGACTTAATGGATGTTAAGCAATATAAGTTTTATCTCGGTATGGATATTTAGGTCTCAGTCCCACAAGCACGAACATCTTGAGCATAACGAGCACGTGCAGCTTGCGAGTCACGCTCGAAAGTTGCTTTCGCAGCTTTGATACAATCTTCTGCTCGATCAGGGGAAGGCATCGTCTGACAACTTTTTACTCGGCCTAAGTAAGCTAGGCGGGCCTGGCTTAGAGCTGTATGGCGACGGGCCTCAGCACGGCTATGGCAAATGTTGTCGGCGTGTACCGCTCCTGTAAGAAGAGAAAGGGCGAATGTAATACTGTAAACAAAAAGTGATTTTTTCATGGGCGCAACTTATAATAAAATTTGTTTCATGTCTGTTAATTTCATTGGAATAAATCCCCAAAAATTTGATCTGAAATTTCTTCCCCAAAGAAGGTATTGCTAAAATAAACTAAAGTTTTTGTCCGTATATGGACAAAATAAAGGTTTTTATGATCTTTTTTGGACAAAAAAAACTAATATTGTTCATTAATGGACAAAAAAATGCTAAAATGTGCATATATGGACACCAAAAAGTTAGGTTGATATGAATGACTCATTTATAACTACAGATTTAGAGATCAAAAGAATTGGCCAAAACATTTTGATCGCTCGAAAGCGAAGAAAGATGACGACGTCAGAATTAGCTGCAAAGGCGAATGTCTCTCGCCAGGTGCTCATGCGTATTGAGCGTGGGGATTCATCCGTAGGTATCTCAAAAGTATTTAACGTTTTAAATGCCCTAGGACTTTTGAATGGCATTTCAACTTTTGTTGATCCTGAAATGGACCGATCCCAGGCCATACAAGAGATAAAGGAATTGAGAGAGGCTTCATCTACTAAAAGTAAGAAGACGGCCAAGTTAAATGCTTTTTCCAAAAATGAACTTAACTTCTAGGAAAGGTAATGTCGGATAAATACTACGTATACATATATTTAGATGGTAAATATCAAAAATGTGCTCTCTTAAGTTATGACGGCTCTTTTTATAGACTAGCATACGGTACTCAATACCTTCAAAGAAAAGACGCTGTTCCGATTGATCCTCTTAATTTACCGCTCTATGAGAAAACATTCGAAAGCGAATCTATTTTTGGTGCACTCAAAGATAGTTCTCCAGACAGGTGGGGGAGATATCTTCTTGAGAAACGTTTCAATCGATCATTGACGGAAGTGGAATACATTCTAGCTAACGGCTTAGATCATGTTGGATCACTTGCCTATTCTCCTGTTAATTATGATGTTCCTATGCGCTTAACACCCTCAGGATATGTACCACATTCCACAGATCAAATAAGCCTTGATTTAATCATGAATCAAACTGAGGTTGCATTGAGGAATGAAAGCGACATTGAAAAAGTTAAAGAACTTTTGGATTATGGTCCTAGCTTAGGTGGAGCAAGACCGAAGTATAGTATTGTTTCAGGGGGCATCTCTTATCTTGCTAAATATAGCATTTCTCAGGATACCAGGAGAGAGCCTCTGATAGAATTTGCAACCATGAAAATGGCCAAAGAAATTGGTATAAATGTTCCTGAAGTTAAAATAGGCAAGACTTCTGGGCGTGATGTTTTTTACATTAAAAGATTTGATAGAGAAGTTAGCGGACTCAAAAATCCATTTGTGAGTGCACTCTCTTTATGTGGTTGGGATGAAGGAGACTATCAGATTTGGTCTTATCTTATTTTTGTTGAATCGCTAATAAAAATTGGCAAGACTGAGGAGATGATAAAGCAGGATCTCAGAGAGCTATTTAAAAGGATTGCATTTAATATCGCAGTCAATAACGATGACGATCATCCCAGGAATCATGGGGTGCTATACAAGAATGGTCTTTGGAGACTTTCTCCGTTGTACGATGTTGTTCCAAAGGATTCTCAGACACAATCTTTTCGACTAGCTATGGAGTTGGGTCTCAGGAAAAAAGAAGCATCTAAGAGTAATCTCCTTTCTGTGCACAAGTATTTTAAATTGAGTGAATTAGATGCTCAGAGAATTGTTGATGAGGTATTTGATTTTGTAAGTAAGAATTGGGAAAAGTTCTTTTCCGAGGTAGGGTTACAAAAAGAAGAAATTGATCGATTTAAGAATGCGATGTCCTTAAAAGCGTAATTCAATGGAATGATAGCAATAGACTAAAATCATTAAATATTTTTTGGTTCGCTGCCTTTTTTTGGGTTTATCTTCAAGAAATCCCTTGTGTCCGTACCATGGTACGGATGTTATAATCTATCCCATGGAAAAAATAACAATCGGAAAATTAGCAGAAATGTCAGGAGTAGGAGTAGAGACTGTTCGGTTCTATCAGAGAAAAGAACTCCTCAGAGAACCAAAAACAAATGGCACAGTTCGCACCTATAGCGAGGATGATGCTCAAAGAATAATTTTTATCAAAAGAGCGCAGGATCTTGGCTTTACTTTAGCTGAAGTTAAGGAGCTTTTAGAACTCAATACAAGGCCACGTGTGACCTGTGGAGCAGTGAAGGCGAAAACTGTAGCTAAGATTCATGAAATAGAAAAAAAAATCGCTGATCTTTCTCGCATGAAGGCAACTCTTGAAAAGCTTTCGTGTGCGTGTGATGCGAGTCAGGACAGTATAAGACAGTTCAAAGTACAGGAATGTTTTGATGCTGGACTTAATTGTAAATGTTAACAGGAGAAAACTTATGAAGCGTTTCCACATTCACGTTGGTGTTACAGACCTTAACCAAGCGATTCAATTTTATTCGACACTTTTTGGGCAAACGCCATCCAAAGTAAAAGATGATTATGCAAAATGGATGCTTGAAGATCCAAGAATTAACTTTGCTATCTCAACTCGCTCTGGGAAGGAAGGAGTTGATCATCTTGGTATGCAGGTAGATGAGGCCAGCGAGCTTACAGAAATTTCTGAGAGACTTAAAAAAGCTGATCTTGGAGTCTTTGATGAAGGCTCGACAACTTGTTGTTACGCTGAATCGAGTAAGGCCTGGGTAAAAGATCCCGCAGGAATTCCTTGGGAGGCCTATCACACGATGGCCGATGCTGAAACTTTCAATGGGAAAGCAAAGCCAGAGGCTACAGTTAGTGCTTGTTGTGCACCAAAGGCTTCTTCTAAATCAAGCTGCTGCTAGGAGAGCATGATGTAACTAGCAGTTGGAATTAATGGACTTTTAAAACTTTTAAGTATACTAGAGGTTACTTTTTATTGAGTTTTACTCAGGAATCCGATAAGATGTAGCCTAGAGTATACTTTTTCTTGATTTATTTTCAAAAACATCCGAGAAGTATACTGGAGGTTACATGAAAGAGATCATCCTGAAAGATCCCAAAGGAATCGGGAAAACGATTAAAGAGATTCGATCGGAAATGAAAATTACCCAAGAAGAACTTGCAAACTTCACGGGCCTATCTCGAATTGGAGTTGTGAAACTTGAGAAAGAAGAAAATGATCTTAAGCTTTCAAGTCTTATTAAGATTGCAAGTCTTCTAGGGTTTGAAGTTATCCTTCGAAAGCGAAGTACTAAATGAGTAAGCTTGTTGTTTATCACGAAGAAAAAATCGTGGGTCACCTTAATTTTGAAAAGGACGAGCGATTAAGTTTTAAGTATGACAGCTCCTGGCTTGTATTTAAGGATCGATTTCCTCTATCATTGGCCCTTAGCTTAAGTGATAAAACCTATGGTCATCTAGAGACAAAAGCCTTCTTTGAGAATTTGCTTCCAGAAGGAGAAATCAAGAAACTTTTAGAGGCCCATGGAAAAAGTTCCATCAGATCAGAGTTTGGATTCCTCCAAGAGTTTGGTGGAGATTGTGCCGGTGCATTCAAGATTTTACCATTGAAGATTAAGTCCGTCAGAGTGACAAAGCCTAAAAAGGAACTCAAGCTTGATGTCATCTATAAATACCTAGATGAAAAGAAAAGTCTCACTGATGTCATTTTAAATAAAGAAGGGGGTAAATTTTCTTTGGCAGGTGCTCAAGATAAATTTGCTGTTATCTTTGAGAAAAATAAGATTTATCTGCCACTTGATGGGAGTCCTACAACCCATATTATTAAGCCTCATGTCCGCTATTTTCATTCGACTCATGATACTCCTTATAATGAGTTCTTTTGTATGAAATTGGCTGCAGAAGTTGGATTAAATGTCCCAGCGGTTTATATCATCGAAGGAGAGTACCCGCTTTTTATTGTTGAAAGGTTTGATCGTACTCAAACCAAAACAGGGATTAAGAGAATTCATCAGCAAGATTTCTGTCAGGCCCAAGGAATGACATCATTAAAGAAATATGAATCAGATGGTGGTCCATCATTTGCTGATAACTATAATCTGGTCAAGGCTTACAGCTCAGCACCCATACTAGATCTTTATCAGTTACTGAAATGGCTGATCTTCAATCTAGTCATCGGTAACAATGACTCTCATTCAAAAAATTTAGCGTTTTTGCAGACGGGGGATGGAATACGACTTGCTCCTTTCTATGATCTTCTTTCCACATCAATCTATAAAGAGATTGGAGGAAGCTTTGCTTTCAAGATTGGTGGACAAAATTTGTGGTATAAACTTAAGAGAAGACTTTTTGATAAGCTATCCAGTGAACTTGAGTTGAAGGACGACGTCATACCAAAACTAGCAATGAAGTTCTTAAATGATATAGAAAAGCATCTTCCAATTTTAGTTGAAAATTTTAAAGAGCAATTCCCTGAAGTGAAGACGGGCAACGTTTTAGAAAAAGAAATTCTAAAACGAGTCGCTTTTTTCAAGAAGATATTTACGTTCTAACTTTCCCTCCTTACGCCTCGAAGTCTTCTATTAAGCTGGGATTTGCCTATAAAAAGAGTCAGTTTTTAAGAACAATCAAATTCTCCACAACATTCCCAAAAAAAACTAAGCCATCAAAATCATTCACAGATTTAATTTTTTTAATCTCATTTTGGGGTTTGAAATTAAGATTAAAAAAAATTAACCGTTACATTTGCTAAGAACGACTTTTAGCAAAAACCATGGAGGTTCTATGAAACACTCTCTTAAATGGATGACAACAATGATTGTGATGTCAGCCTTTATTTCTGGATGTAGTAAAACCGATTCTTCGTCTACTGTTAATTCAGGATCCACTGTGACGACAGGGTTTGCGATTACTGGATCCGGCCAAAATGCAACTGTAGCTCAATCTCAAATGCAGAAACTCTTTAATATGTTTATTCCTTCTGCCATCGCCTTACCACCACCAGCATTAGAAGATGCCAATGCTCTCACTGTGACTCTAACGGATGCCTGGATTGTGATAAAAGAGTTAGAATTTAAATCTGATGAAGTGGCCGGAGAGGAAGAAGTCGATGGAGAAGAAATTGAATTTGAAGGGCCATATTTTGTAGATCTTCTTACTGCAACACCAGAGAGTTTTGGAGATGGAAATCTACCGGCCGGTGGAATTAGACGAATTAAGATGCAGCTCCATGAAGCAGAATCTGGAACACTTCCCGCAGAAGCACCTGTAGATTTAGACGGAAAAAGTATTTATCTTGCAGGAACAGTGAATGGAAACAATTTTACTTATGCCGCTGATGATTCAACTGAATTTGAAATCGCAGGTCCAACCGCTGTCACTCCTGATGCATCATCGAATATGTTAGCGGTGATTAGAATTGCTGATTTATTCAAAAAAATTGATCTATCCGCCATCACTGGAACGACCAATATTGATTCAGGAAATAGAGTCACAGCTGTAGGAGCTTGCCCATCAATTGATCCAGAAGCAGATGATCTCTACACTTGCTTTAGAAAAGGGATTGAAACAGAAGCCGATTTTGGAAAAGATGATGGGGGGGACATGGATCTTGATGAGGAAGATGAAACTATAGACGATTAATAAATTCTTAAAACTAAATGTGGCCCAAGGTTTTATCTTGGGCCACGCTAAACAAGTTTGTTCCATCATCATGGATAAAGTGGCCAATCTGATTCAAACAAGTAAACGAAAAATTAGTCCTTGAATGCCCGGCTTTCAGTTTGACGAGGACTCTGGCCGAGGAAATGTAGTTGTCGCAAAAATCTACAATATCAAGGTGAAGAGTATAAGATAGTCTTGAATAGATTCATGCTTGCTTTGATTGGAAATTCTTTATTTAATTAATCAGGACGCAAAACAATATAACCCTTTAAAAGGGTTATATTACCCCTTTTAGGGGTTGATTTATAACTGGTTCTAGGATAGCATAGGTCTATGTTAGACCAAATCTTAGGCAGTGAAACTGCACAAAAAATTTTTCTCCATCTTTTTCACCATGGTGAATCTTATCCTTCAGCAGTTGCCAAGGATTTTAAAATCACTCTTGGTCAGGTTCAAAGACAATTTGATCGATTTGAAAGAGCAGGAATTTTGATTTCAAAACTTTCTGGCAAGACGAGGGTTTATCAGTTCAATAAGAAGAATCCACTTACGAGTCCATTCATGGAACTTGTTAAGAGGGTTTATGATTCAATTCCATTGGAAGAGAAGCAGCTCATATTCAATACGAGGAGACGGCCTCGTCGTGCGGGTAAACCTGTTATTGGACGTAAAGATAAATGAAGATTAATTTTAAGAAATGTAGCGAATAAAGATTTTCAAGATCTCTATAAGAAGAAAGTATAATCTTTAGAATGGAAATGAGATGAAACAAAACTGCACATGTTTTCGTATCAACTCTTCGAATTCCAACTCATTCGATGTTCTTAAACCGTGAGCAAACTTCGCATCACTTTTCTCCCAGCGCTTGAGCCATTCCTCACCGAGCAAGGTGACTCCTTGTTTGTGAGCTAGAGAGGGATCGTTGTAAGCGACAGTCGTCGTACTCTTCGGGCCCGTTGATGGCCCGTAGCCAACGGTGAAGCCGGCGGCAAGAAGTGTGGCCCGAACCGCAGTGGAAGCTGAGTAGTTGAGGAGCTGAACTTCATTTCCGTGGCAGTAGTCGAAAATCTTTTTAAACGCTTCCTCGCTCCAGAGTTCAACGTTGGTATGAATGGAGAATGGATCGTAGAAAATCACGTGTGGTTTTGGAGCTCCCTGGAAGGTGTGAGAGAAATCGCCCTGGATGAGTCCCCATTCGATGTTTTCTTTTGGGGAAATCCACTTATTGTGTTTTAAGAGCTCGTGCGGAGCTCGGTGATGAAGGTGCGGAAAGAGTGGAGCGTTTCGAAGAGCAAGTTTGAGAGGATCGGTATCGTTTTCAAAACTCACAATGCGAATCTTCCCTTGAAAGTCTCGATCAAGAAACTCATGGATGAGTGCCATTGAATTGTGGCCGGCACCAAGGCCCACGTCCCAGATAACGACTTCAGAAAGTGTTGCGAGTCTCTCTTCGATTCGCGCAGGCAACACGTAGAGGTTGCGTGCTTCTTCTTGTGGAGGATTCACGGAATGCATAACTTCAAGAGAACTCTTCTGACGGATGCTCGAGAATCCGCGACCAGAGTCATGGACTTCGTAGTCACCGAGGCTTAGGCGTTTATCTTTTTTAGATTGTTTTGGTGGAGTCATAGGTTTCGGAGGATTCTCCTGATCGGTCATGACGAGCTCCACTCTCTTTTGATTATAGAAATCAAGAAAAGTTCCATCGAGAATACTTAAGCGCATCTCACGCATAAAGCGGTGGTAGAAAGTGATGTTATGAAGAGAGAGGAGGTGCCAACCAAGAGGCTCATCTGTTTTGATGAGATGATGAAGGTAAGCACGAGAGTAGTTGGTGCAAGCGAGGCAGTCACAATTTGGATCAAGCTTCTCCTCAGAGAACTTGTACACCGAGCGCCTCATCTGAAAATTTCCAAGACTCGTAAAAGCAACTCCTCGCTGTCCATATTGGTTCGGAAGAATACAGTCGAACATGTCGACCCCGCGGTGAACCGCTTCGAGGATATCGATGGGAGTTCCGACTCCCATAAGGTAGCGCGGCAGATGAGCTGGTAGCATCTCTGCGGCGATGGCCGTGAAGTCTTCTCTCTCCGTTTTCGTTTCACCCACAGCAAGGCCTTCGATGGCAAATCCATCAAAGCCCTGGCCGTTGACCCTTAGATTTATCAGGACGTCAGCACTTTGCCTTCTGAGGTCTTCGTGACAGGCACCCTGAACAATTCCAAACATCGATTGAAGAGAGTCGCCTCGGGCCTCGAGACTTCTTTTCGCCCAACGGTGAGTGAGCTCCATTGCGGCCTTCGCCTCTTTGTGAGCGGCATGACTTTCTATACATTGATCAAGAACCATCATGATGTCGCTGTTGATGGCCTTTTGCATGTCGATGGAGAGCTCAGGTGTGAGGAGGATCGGACGGTTGTCGACGTAGCTTAAAAATTTTGCTCCGTTTTCATTCATCTGGCGATGAAGTGAAAGCGAGAAAATTTGAAAACCTCCAGAATCCGTAAGAACGGGACGATCCCAATTCATAAACTTGTGAATCCCACCAAACTTTCTCATCACCTCAGGCCCCGGGCGAAGAAGGAGGTGATAGGTGTTGGCCAGAAGAACGTTTGAGCCGGCGACTTTGAGGGATTCGACGGTCTGATTTTTCACAGTGGCCTGGGTTCCGACCGGCATAAAAATCGGTGTCTGCACCTCTCCGTGAAGAGTGGTGAATGTCGCCGCTCGTGCTCGTGATCCCTTGGCAGTTGCCTCAAGTTTAAAATTTAATCGACTCATAGAGAGTAAGAATACCTAAAGACTCTCGGGTTCGTAACTGACTTTCATGAGATAGAGTCCCCGAGGATCGGCTTTTTTCCAAGGCCTCTGCTGTTTTTGTTCTCCATGAAGAAGTTGAGAGAAGTCTTTTACGGAGAGCCTTCCGTTGCCAACCATCCAGAGGGCACCTACGAGATGCCGAACCATGTGCTTTAAAAACCCCTTCCCGACGATGCGAAACTGCCAGCAGGATGAAACCTCACCCGCCGAGAATAGAGAGTCCCTGAAGAGTTCATTTGGATTGATCAGAGTGAGATCACACGCATGGATCTCTCGCAGAGTCGTATTCGTGATGCCGCCGATGGACCAAAAGTTTTTAAAGTCGTTGGTGCCCTTAAGCATCTCAACACATGTTTGGATGTTTTCGAAATTTAGATTGAATGGAGTCTGTGCGATATAGCGCTGGCCCTTCCCTGAGACACCGGGGGTGTTGGTGAAGAGGTAGCGATACTCTTTTGAGAATTGATCGACAGAAGGAATAAAGTCTCCAGCGCACGAAGAGAGAGCAAGACATCTGATGTGTGCTGGTAAGGCCAGATTTAATCGGTCAACATCAAAGGGTGATGAATCCTCGGCAGAAATTTTCACCACCTGGCCGAAGGCATGAACTCCCTTATCGGTGCGAGAGGCGGCCCTTGTTGTAACTTTCCCAAGAAGAATTTGTTCTAGAGAAAGATTAAGGTCACCTTGAATCGTGGGCATGCCTTCCTGCCACTGGAAACCCGTGCGGTCAGTTCCGTCGTATTGGAGGATGGCCTTGTAATAATTCATGAAACTATGATGACTTAAGAATTTTGACTAGGCCAT
>JACCDO010871910.1_pt1 | contig 14188 bp, 8 predicted proteins | sample 7446101 | NCBI WGS metagenome assembly JACCDO01 (sample SAMN15323440, study PRJNA562643) | freshwater metagenome | isolation source: river surface water | place: USA:Blue River Watershed | collected 2017-08-16
ATCGTTGTTCGTTTACGTGCGACTCAAGTATCTCCAGATACAGATAGTAGCTTAGGCAAATATGTTCCTGCTTTAGGTGCTGGCGCCAACTTAAAAGTTGATGACAACACTATTCCAGAGATTGACTTCTCTTACTACTTCACTAAAAACATTGCTGCAGAGTTGATTCTAGCTGTAGGAACTCGCCATACAGTGACAGCACATACTTCAGCAGGAAATTTTGATTTAGGTAAAGTCAACCTTCTTCCTCCAACGCTATTAGCGCAATGGCATTTCAATCCAGATCAAACTTTTGATCCTTATGTTGGTGCTGGCGTTTCATATATTAGAGCAATGGATAATGGTCTTACATATCCAGATGGCTCGCCAATTCGAATTGACAGAAATTCATGGGGGCCTGCTTTACAAGCTGGGATGGATTGGAACCTACAAGATCGTTGGTTACTTAACGTCGATGTTAAAAAAATCTGGTTTGATACTGACGTAAAAATGAATGGCGCTAAAATTGATAAACTAGACATCGACCCATGGGTCGTATCAGTAGGCTTCGGTAAGAAATTTTAATTTAATTAGTTCTCCAATGGTGTAGTTCCACATTTGCCTCTGCCTAAAAACAGAGGCATTTTTTTGCTAAAATTTCACTCATAACAAGCAACAAAAAAGCCGAGCAATGCTCGGCTTTTTTATCATTAAAAATTACACTAAATAATCTTAGAAAATCTGGCACGATTTTTATCTGTCTGCAAATAGCGATCGAACAACATCGCAACAGCGCGTACGAAAAACCACCCACGCGAAGTCACTTGAATGCCACTGTCATCCAGAATTACCATGCCTTCACCTTCCAAAGGCTTGAGCATCTCAATCTCATCTGCAAAATACTCTTTAAAATCGATCATATAGGCCAATTCAATTGACTCGTATTGCAAATGCCCCTGACACATCAAAACCATAATAACAGCACGACGAATAAGATCATCTCGACTTAATGCCAATCCACGCACAATCGGCATTTTGCCTTGATTGATATCGTCATAATACTCTTCTAATGTTTTAGCATTTTGGCTATAAGTACTTCCCACACGGCCAATTGCAGAAACACCTAAAGCGATTAGATCGCAATCAGGCTGCGTACTATAACCTTGAAAATTTCGATGCAAACGGCCTTGGCGTTTAGCTACAGCTAATGGATCAGTTGGCAAAGCAAAATGATCCATGCCAATATACACATAACCAGCACTCACAAACTTTGCAATCGCACTAGAAAGCATATCAATTTTTTCTGCGGCGGCTGGCAAATCATCGCCATGAATACGGCGCTGGGGCTTGAAACGCTCTGGCAAGTGCGCATATGCATAAAGTGCAATACGGTCAGGCTTTAATTCTGTGATTTTCTGCAAAGTGCGGGCGAACGATGTGGGTGTTTGCTTAGGTAAGCCGTAAATTAAATCCACATTCACTGAATCAAATTTAAGTCTTCTTGCAGCATCAACCAAGTCAAAGACTTGCTCAGCAGGTTGCACGCGATGCACTGCTTTTTGAACGTCCTCATCAAAATCCTGCACACCAAAACTAAGACGATTAAATCCAATAGCAGCAAGATGCGCCAAACGCTTTTCATCAACCGTACGTGGATCAACCTCAATTGAATATTCACCACCTGGCGCAAAAACGAAACTGCGTTTCAGCATAGTCATTAACTCAGCCAGCTCTTCGTCATTAAAAAACGTAGGAGAGCCGCCACCAAAATGAAGCTGACTAATCGTTTGCCCTGCACCCAAATGGGCGATATGCAAATCCACTTCCCGACGTAAATATTCTAAATACTCCCGCGCACGTTCATGACGCTTGGTCACGATTTTATTACACGCACAATAAAAACAAAGTGAATCACAAAACGGAATATGCACGTAAATGGAAAGTGGCAACGCCATGCCGCCAATACGACGTTGCTCTAGGGCTTGCTGGTAATCTTGCACTGTGAATGCATCGACAAAACGGTCAGCTGTTGGATATGAGGTATAGCGAGGTCCAGGCACATCAAATTTTTGTAACAATGCTGGCGTCAGTTCTGCCACATCACTCATTGTTGTATTTAGACTTGCTGCTGACATCTAGTAACCCCCAGTTACAATCCACTATTTTCTAGCGTGACACTTTGCATGTTTTCTTTGCGTTCGGCTTTGATGTAAATCAAAGATAACTCATCATCCATATACATATATGGTAGAGAATTCTTCATTTATTTAAAAAATGTCATATTTATCCCCTACCCGTCTAGGGACTAAAGCGTTATGCTTAGAGGGTAACTTTCGAACCTAAGAATCAATGACCCCAGATACATTTAAAGTTGCTTGTTCAAATTGTAATTTACGTGAACTATGCATGCCTGTTGGATTTGACAATCAAGATATGAAAAAACTTGATGAAGTCGTTGCAAAACGCCACCAAGTTAAACAAGGCCAAATGCTGTTTGCCAATGGCGATGCGTTCACTTCACTCTATGCAATTCGCACAGGCTTTTTTAAAACCTGCATTTCAAATGAAGATGGCCGTGAACAAGTCACAGGCTTTCAGATGGCAGGTGAGATTATTGGCCTCGATGGCATTGTCAGCGACCACCATAGCTGCAACGCAGTAGCATTGGAAGACGCTGAAGTCTGCGTTATGCCATTTGCAAATGTAGAAGAGCTATCACGTGAATTTCCTGTATTACAGCGCCACGTTCACAAAATTATGAGCCGTGAAATTGTGCGCGAAAACGGCATGATGATGATGTTAGGTAATATGCGCGCAGAAGAAAGACTAGCCGCATTTTTACTTAACTTAGTTCAGCGCCTCCATGCCCGAGGATTCTCACAATCAGAACTCATACTCAGAATGACTCGCGAAGAGATTGGCAGTTATCTAGGCCTAAAACTTGAAACCATTAGCCGTACTTTTTCTAAGTTTAGTGAGGATGGCATCATTGAAGTTAAACAAAGATATGTCAAAATACTCAACCCAGATGCCTTGAAAAAAATCTTCAATCCGCAACCTTGCCATACCAAGCTGTAAATATACTCATGACAACGCAAGACTTTCTCACCCCTGAAGATCACAACCGAGATGTCAGCGGTTTAACTTACGTATACCCTGTTGTTTCACGTAGAGCTGGAGGAGTCTCGATTGGCATTAATCTAAATGTTAACAACGCCTGTAATTGGCGTTGTGTATATTGCCAGGTCCCCAATCTAAAACGCGGGACGCCAGACAAAATTGATTTGCTATTATTAGAAAAAGAATTGCGTGGTTTCTTAAATCAACTACTCCATGGTGACTTCATGGAGCGTTATGTTGCCGAGGGAGATCGTCATTTAAAAGACATCGCATTTTCAGGCAATGGCGAGCCGACAAGTGCAAAAGAGTTTCCAGAAGTCATCACACTTGTCGAAAAAGTATTAAATGATTTCAAGTTGCTCGATGATGAACATCCGATCATCAAAGATCAGCCAATCAAGGTTCGTCTGATTACCAACGGCAGCTTAATGGATAAAGATCATGTGCTAAATAGCGTGCGACATTTAGCCAAAGTACATGGTGAAGTTTGGTTTAAAGTGGATGGAGGTACGCCTGAAGATGTTGCTCGGGTAAATGACGTCAACATCAACATTGCAAGTGTCATTAAGCGCTTAAAAGCTTGTGCGGCAGCCTGCCCTACCTTTGTCCAAACATGTATGTTCGGCTTGGATGGGAAGCCACCTAGTGAATCACATGTAGCAGCTTATATTAATTTACTCACGGAAGTAAAAAACGATATTAAAGGTGTTCATTTATATGGTCTAGCACGGCCATCTTATCAAGTGGAGGCACCTCGCTTATCTCGACTATCTGCTGAATCATTAGAAAAAATTGCAGATAAAATTCGAGCCTTAGGACTACCTGTTTTCGTGAGTCCTTAAATAATTAGATTATTCATAAAAAAAGCCCAGAATTTCTGGGCTTTTTTATTTAAGTCACTTTTGAAATTTAATTAAATTTCAAGTTGTGGGCGACCGGCTTCTGGCCAATCCAAGTGGTAGAACTGACCACGCGGTTGATCCACACGTTCATAAGTATGCGCACCGAAGTAATCGCGTTGTGCTTGCAACAAGTTTGCTGGCAACACTGCACTACGGTAACCATCGTAGTATGACAACGCAGCACAGAAGCCTTGCGCTGGAATCCCATTGGTCACTGCCAAGGCAATCACTTTACGCCAGCCAGCTTGACCATCATTCATCGCTTGCGTGAAGTATGGATCCAACATCAAGTTTTTCAAACGTGAATCAAGTGCATAAGCATCCGTGATTTTTTGCAAGAAACGCGCACGGATGATACAACCACCGCGCCAGATTTGAGCAATTTCACCGAAGTTTAATTTCCAGTTGTAAGCCACTTGTGCTTTGTCGATTAATTGGAAACCTTGCGCATAAGCACAAATTTTCGAGCAATAAAGTGCATTCTTAATCGCTTCAATAATCTCTTTCTTATCAGACTCAGTTTTAATCACTGGGCCTTTAAGAATCTTGCTAGCTTCAACACGCTCTTCCTTCAAGCTTGAAAGTGCACGCGCATAAACTGCTGCTGCAATCGCATTCGCTGGAGCGCCTAACTCAAGCGCATTTGCGGCTGTCCATTGACCCGTTCCTTTTTGACCAGCGGCATCCATGACCATATCAACGAGATAACCTTTACCCCTTGGATCTTTTTGTTGAAGAATATCGCCAGTAATTTCAATCAAGAAGCTTGATAATTCACCCTTGTTCCACTCTTCGAAAATCTTACCAATTTCACCAGCTTCCATGCCGAGCAAGTTTTTCATCAACCAATAAGCTTCGCAAATCAATTGCATATCGATATATTCAATACCGTTGTGCACCATTTTCACATAGTGACCAGCGCCATCCGGGCCGATATATTCAGCACATGAAAAACCACCTTCTACTGGCTTGCCAGGTGCACCGCCTTCCAAAGGCACGCCCGTTTTTGGATCCACTTTAGCGGCAATATCACGCCAAATTGGCTCTAAGCTCGCCCATGCTTTACGCGTACCAGAAGGCATCAAGCTTGGACCAAAGCGCGCACCAGTTTCGCCACCAGAAACGCCAGAGCCGATAAAATCAATGCCCTTTGCTGCCAACTCTTTTTCACGACGAATCGTGTCTGTCCATAAGGCATTACCGCCATCAATAATGATGTCGCCTTGCTCCAGGAAAGGAAGCAATGCATTAATGGTCACATCAGTAGCACTCCCTGCTTTAACCAATAAAATAATTTTACGAGGACGTTTAATACTTAGAACAAAAGAAGCTAAATCTGCATGACCAACCACATTCTCGTGAGATGGCTCATTCTTCTTACACTCTTCAATAAAATTCACCATTTTTTTAGGGTCGCGGTTGTATACCGCAATGGTGTAGCCGTGGTCGGCAATATTGAGGGCAAGATTTTGCCCCATCACAGCAAGGCCAACGAGGCCAATATCAGCATTTTTAGTGGTCATTTTCTTCTCTTTTGGAGTTGTTTAATGGATAGGTATATATAAAAAGAAACATTATAAAGCCCTTTGGTCATCAAATCACTCGCTTAGTTCGTAATCCTTAAAAAATCAGCGCATTTCTCGTCGCTTGAAATCATTTAACAATCCTTAATCTAAATTTAACAATCCTTAACTTTCAAAAGTAACAAATCTATCTAAAATTCATGAAAATTGATAAACAGCAAATTTAACAATCCTTAACAAACTGTTTTATATAAGAAAACTATAATCGCGCCCACACAAGCGAATAATCAAATTTAAGAATAAAAATTAACGATTTAAAAAAATAATGGCTCATCTAAAAACAAATCATCACCCCATAAAATCTCAGCAACGTTATCTTTTAGCGTTAGCTATTTACGCGGCATGCACTCATCAATTAAATGCAGCGGACGGCGCTCAAACAACAAAACCAAGCACCACACTTTCTGCCGCTGCCGCGGCAGCAAATGCAGCGGTCAATGCAGCAAATTCTGCAGCTTCCGCCGCAACAGCTGCGGCTGCGGCGGCAACCGCAGCTGTTGAAGCAATGAACGCTATATTGCCAGCTAGGGAACGTATTCAAAATCAAGAAACCGTCAATCATCAAGTGCCACTTAAATTGGCAGCACCTAAAGATGTCTTGTTAGATCAAAAAAATGAAATTTATGACAATCCTGTCAATTTTCAGAACGCTCTGATAAACAATGAAAACTCAACAGTGATGGCAGACAATAATCGAAATGATTTAGGCGTCACACCTAAGTTTGCAATCCCCAATGAAAAAACTCTAACAGGGCTAATTGGCCAATTAGAGGTCATCGTTGGCGCAGATGCCAGAAAAGAATTTATGCAGGGCATTGCTGGATTTACATCAGGCGATAACAACCAAGTACAAGCTATTAGCAATATGGATTTAAGCCAAGCGATCAAAGCATCGATGGGATTCAGTCGAGATGTATTAATTGCTTCAGCAAGAATGGATCAAGCAAAAGCGCAAACTGGTCAAGCTCGCGCATTCATGCTGCCTTCATTGTTATTCAATCACAAAGCAGGCAATGAAATTTCACGCCCAGGCTCGCAAATTGATGCAATAACAGGTAAGGAAGTATCAAAAAGCAATCATTATCGACGCGATAGCATCATCACATTAAAACAACCTCTTTTTGACTTGCCTGGTTTATATGATTATCAACGCCGTCAGGTTATTGAAGAATCACGCGCAGAAGGTGTTCGTTCTAGCGAGGGTGATGCGTATCTTGCAACCGTGAATGCCTACCTCAGCTTGGCCTCAACAAGACTGCAAGCCAACATGGCCATTGATTATGAAAATCAATTAAAAGAACTATTCCAGTACATTGATAAACGTGCAACTGCAGGCGCGGCAAGCAACTCGGATAAAGAACGTGTGCGTGCAAGAAGTTTAAGCGCAAGATCATCTAGAGTTGAGCAAGAAGCTGCAAACGCTGCTGCTGGCGTTGAGTTAGTTCGGCTCATCAACCTAGCACCAAACACTCTCCGCATTCCTGAACTAGAGGATCTTGGGGCTTCAGTAGTACCTAAAACACTTGAAGAAGCAATGCCAAAAGCAATTGGTGCAAATCCAGATATTGCAACATTGAAAGCTGAGCTAAGGGCTGCCGATTTAGATAAAAGCGTCGCAACAGGAAAACTACTACCAAGATTTGATCTTGAATATACCGACTCTGACATCCTTCATGCAGGTGGTCAATTAAGTGGTCAAGCAGATCAGCGTCTAATGATGGTAATGAACTGGTCTGTATTTAACGGTGGCAGCGATATGAAGTTGCGCGATGAAAAGTCTGCACGATACATGGAATTAAGTTACCGCTTAGATGACCAGCAACGAAAAGTGATTCAATCACTTTCAGCGCAATATGCAACACTTGAAGCAACGCGCTCAAGAATCTTAGATGGTTATCGCGAATTAGAATCGATCGCTACTGCTGCCAGAGCGATGTCTGCACGTATGGTATCCGGTAATCAATCGCTACTCGATATGCTAGATGTATACGACCGTTACTACCAAGCGCGGACCCGTCTAGTCACGCTTCATATTCAAGAAATGACAGCGACTGCACAAATCGCTCGCCTTGTTCAAGGCATGCCAAATATAGACAACATAGCCAGCGCCTCAACAACCAAAAGCTCAGTGAACTAGAGAGGAATCATTATGGAAAATAATGCACAAGACGACGGTTCTGATATTTTTTGGCCAGGCTACGTGGATGCCGTGACCAACTTGGTGCTCAACCTACTTTTTGTACTCACCATTATGATTATTGCGGTGTTTATGTTTGCACTTGCCCTAAGTCGGCATCAAGAACAAAACAATGCACCAGCTGCCCAGACTCAACCGGTAGAAAACGCAGATAGTAAAGATCCAACAGTCACCGAAAAAAAGATTATTGAAGCGAAAGACAATCAAATTAAAGTCTTGCAAGAAGCGCTGGCTGCGATGAAAAAGCAAACGCAGATTGAAAATACAATCACCACTTCTCAAAAAATAGTCATCGCAAAAACACCGATCAAATCACCTGAGAAAGAGATTGAAAACGCAAACACAAGCGGCGGTGCAATTGTGGTCAGCTTCACGCAAGACGCGATTACATTAAGCACAAGTGAGGCAGATGAACTGCGCAAAGAACTTGTCCATATTGCCAGCGTAGGCAAGGCACATATTGATGTCGTTGCACCAAAAGGATTTAGTGAAGCAAAACGCTTAGCGTTTTACCGCGCAATGGCTGTGCGCAATCAACTAATTGCAATGAAAGTCCCTGCGGATAACATTCAAGTGTCTGTTCGCGAAGGGGCTATCAGCTCGGACAACAGCAAAGTGATTGTGACTCCACGCTAAATCATGCATACATCCATACAAAAAATCAGACAACTCAATCCTCGCGCAAGCTTTGTAGCAATGACAACGTGCGCTGTTTTGATATCCCTGCTTTGGGCAAGTTTAGTCAAAGTAGATATTATCGTGCGCACTGAAGGGCGTGTTGTCCCCGCTGGAAAATCACAAATTGTTCAGCATTTGGAAGGCGGGATTGTGCATAACATTTTGGTTCATGAAGGTGAATTAGTAAAAGCTGGCCAAACTTTAATTGAACTCTCCGACATTCAAGCCAAGTCAAATTTAAACCAAGAACAATCAAAATCATCTACCTTACGTGGCCGTGAAGCACGCTTAATTGCTGAATCCTCTGGCGCAGCAAGCATCAACTTCCCTAAAGACATGCAAGACGAAGAAGTCAAAAAGGCAGAGAACTTAGCCTTTCAAGCAAGACGTTCTAGAGTAGCAGATGAAGTAAGAGTGCTTCGCGACCAAAACGCGCAAAAACGCGGTGAGGTTACTGAAGCAGAAAGCCGCCGCAAAAATCTTGCCAACGAATTAGAAGTTGCTCATCAACAATATAAAGTAATTGAAAACCTTAGACGAAACGGTGCAGCATCAAATCTAGAACTACTTGATAGCCAATCACGTGTACAACGCTTAACTTCACAAATTGCAGAAGCAGAAGCTGCCATCCCTAGACTAAAAGCAGCCATCGCAGAGAGCGAATCTCGCGCAGGTGAAGTGTGGGCTCGATACCGTGCCGAAGCCTCATCTGAGCTAACTCAGATTCGTGGCGATATCGAAAAATCAACATTTGAAATTGGCTCAAACAAAGACAAGCTAGAGCGAAACCAAGTCAAAGCCCCAGTATCAGGCATTATTAACCGCATGTCAGTGACAACCATTGGCGGTGTAATTAAACCCGGCGAAGCCCTAATGGAAATTACGCCGAATGATGACAATGTCCTTATTGAAGCAAAAGCACGCCCTAATGACAGAGCAAATTTAAGAAGTGGCTTACCAGCCCGTATCCGAATCGGTGCTTATGACTACGCAACCTTTGGCACACTCGAGGGAACGGTCACTGAAGTCAGCGCCGACACCCTCATCGACGAGCGAGAGGGTCGTTATTACCGCGTCATTCTCAAAGCGAAAAACCAGAAAAATCAAATAGAGACGCTTCCTGGCATGACTGCAATTGCAGATGTCGTTGTTGGAAAACGCACCGTCATATCTTACTTGCTATCACCACTTCTTCGCTTCAGTGATCGCGCTTTTAGAGATCCAAAATAATTATTTAAATAGGAATTTTTTATGTATAAACGTCTAAGAATTTACTACCTATACACCGCACTACCCTTTGCCCTTTTACTCTTAGGCGCGGTGCTTTATCGCCAAGCAATTGTTAAAACCATTGCGAGCAACCCACACCCACAAATTAACTATCTCATTTTTGCAATTATATTAATCGGTGGTGTACTCATTATCCGCATCATCCATCGATTAATGTATGAAGCAAAAGAAATTGCTGTTTTTAGACAAGCTCAAAAAAATGGCGCCACACCCGCCCAGCTGCAAGACATTGCATTAGATTGTGAAGGCGATGTCTCATATGTGCTCAGAATGATTGCAGCATCTTCTGGCCGAACAATTGCTCACCAAGAACAAGTGGCTCTTGAAAACGAAGTACAAAAACTCAAAGAGCGTCTAATTACAAGAAATGCACTTCCTCAATTCTTTAGCGGCTTACTGGTTGGCATGGGCTTGCTAGGTACTTTCATTGGTTTATTAGCAACACTCGATGACATTGCAACCCTCATTTCAAGTTTTGCCACATTGGATATGAAAACCGCAGATCCAATTGCAATTTTTGCTGAAATGGTCAACAAAATGGAAGCGCCAATGCACTCTATGGGGATTGCGTTCTCTGCTTCGATGTACGGATTAATGGGTTCAATTATTTTGAGCTTCATGATGGTTTCAGTGCGCAGATGCGTCAGTGAGATTCACTCAGTTTTAGGGTCTGAAGTGGCTCAACACATTGAACTCTCATTCGCCAGCAATTCTCAAGATCAAGCTGCCGGACAACTCAACCCAGCATTTGGTGGTATTGCGATGCGCGCATCATCAATGGTTAGTGATAATGATTTGTTTCCAATTCAAGAACAAAGCAACAATATCAACACAATTTTATCTACTGAATTACCCACGCAAGAAGCAAGCACAGAAGAAATCATTCACGATCCTTACGCACCCGCCAATCCAATCAATAGCGCAAATCTTTCTGAAGACGTTCGCATTCTTAGACGCATTGAGGACCGTTTAGCAGAGTCTCTGCGAATCCAAGAACGCGGCTTATCTTTAGAAATTGATGACTTCCAAAAACAACGTGCTGACACCCTACGCGTTATTAGTGAACAAACAGAGTCCTCAAATGACTTTAAAACTGAGCTACAACGTGTTGGCCGTCAAATTGGTGACTTACTCGCTATTTCAGAAAAAAACAGCGTTGAAATTTCCACCAATATTAGTGATATGAAAATATTGATGCGTGATAGCGCTTCTGAGAATCAACGCTTATTAAGTGTCATGATTCAGCAACAAGCTGAACTTATTGAAGCGCTCAAGAATGCCTAAAAATTAAGTACTGTTAGACACATTCTAATATTAAAAAGTAGTCACTGGAGCAATAGATTATGGCAAAGAAAACAGCAATTATCCCTAAAGCAGAAACAGAAACTGCCGTTAATGCAGCAAAAACTGCACCATTAATTCCAAATACTGGCCGCTTAGAACAAGCTGAAGTCAGTAAAGATGGAATTAATATTAAAAACGCCTTAGGCGCTTTAAAGCTAGTGGATGTTGCAGACGTTGACTTGCTTTTAACTTTTGCCAATGGTGAACGCATCGTCATTCCAAACGGTGCTTTAGAAGCCGTTAGTAGCACGCCACCAATAGCAAGTTTTAATGATCAAAAAATTGCACTTCCAGAATTGCTTAAGTATGTTGGACTCACTTATCAAGCTAAGCCAGGTAGCCTACGTTTAGTGAGTGAAAATATTGATGCTAATCCACCAACTGATATCGATACATCAGATAGAGAACCTACACCAGTTAGCCCACCTCCAGCGCCTGTTGTTAAAGTAAGCCCAGGCACTGGCGTAGGCAAAGGTTTAGCCAACGGCCTTGGTGATGTACCAGAAACTTACAATCCATTAGTTGTTGCACAGCCATCAGTTTATCGAGTAGGGAAATCTTCTATAACATCAACAAACGAAGGTGAAAGTTTTGGCTCTCCTAAAGTCACTTCGGTGCTTTATACCTCATCTGAATTTAAGGCAACTTATGATGGCGCACCCCAAAATGTACCAAAAGGCGCCTATACTGCAACTGCTAATGCTACCCAGCTAGCAGAGCGCGCAAGCCCAGAAAAACAATCAGTTGAAGAAATGATTGATGGCACTACTGGAAACGATACGATAGACCACAATGCCAACTTTAGCGCAGCTGCAACGCAATGGAGTAAAACACTGCACATCGGGATTGATAATTTCACTAGCGTCAATTCAATTTCCATCGACTTTTCATCCAATGCTCTTGCAGTCCCTGGGTTTAGCCTAGTAGGCATTGACGGAGCCATAGTCACTCAAGATGCAACAGATAGCTCAATCTGGCATATCACTCCGACCACAGCGATGCTTAAAGATGGTGTAAATATTGGAATTGTTTACGATGCAAAAAATATCACTTCAACCACACTAGATACGTCCCAAATCATTAATTTTGTTGGCGACATTACTGTTGATGGGAAAGTGGGCGCATTTAACTTCCAAGTCATTAACAATTTTTATATGACTTGGCGCGATGCTCTCACACAAGCAGATTTCAATGTAGTCAATGAAAATGGCACCCAAGTGATGGTGTTGCCGCAACGTGGCGTTGGGGTGACGATTGACGGAGGCGCTGGCGATGACACCATTAATGCTGGTTCTGGCAATGACATGATCATGGGTGGATTAGGTGCAGACGCCATCAATGGCGGTTATGGCAACGACACTGTTTCTTATGAAGCCGCAGGTCAAGGAATTACCGCAACCCTCACCACTGGGTTACTGGACAACAATAATAACCCCATCGTTAATGCAGGAGATTTCGCCGCTGGTGATTCTTTTGTCGTTGGTACTATTGAGAATCTGATTGGTTCAAACGACAACGATATCTTAATCGGTGACACCAATAAAAACATTCTAAATGGTGGTGACGGCAATGACACGCTAATGGGAATCAGGGGTGGCGACACTTTTATTGGCGGCAACAATGATGCTGTCGACGCCACCTATAACGCAACTAGCAATCTACAAGGTGACACTGTTAGCTATCAATTTGCACAAGCAGGTATTTCAGCAAGCCTATCTTTAGGGAAAGGCTTAACAAACGATGCATTAAACGATGCGTATATTGGGATTGAAAATCTTACAGGCAGCAAATTTGCCGACACCTTGGAGGGTGACGTTAGCGCAAACGTCATTAATGGCGGCACCAATAACGCAGGCGTAAAAGACACGGTAAGTTATGAACACTCCTCAGTCGGCGTAACTGTTAATCTCAGCAATACAGGACATCAGGAAAGCACAGGTGACGCCAGCGGTGATATTTTAATCAACATCCAAAACATCACTGGCTCCGCTCATAACGACATATTTACTGGCAATAACAACACCCTTGGTAATGCACTTAATGGTCTTGGCGGCATCAATACGGTCACTTACGCAAACAGTTCCGCTGGCATAACAGCATCACTAAAAACCCCTAGTATTAACTTAGGCGATGCACTTAACGACACCTACCTAAATATCCAAAATCTAATAGGAACAGCTCACGCTGACATTTTGTATGGCGATACAAATGCCAATGAAATCAACGGTGGCGATGGTAATGATCAAATTTTTGATGGGATTGAAGGGAGCGCAAAGATTGATGCTGGGAATGGGGATGACAAAATTACTATCCAAACTGCTGTTAACACGGCTATAGATACTACCCCTAATAACATTTTCGGCGGCACTGGCAGTGACACACTCGTTCTCGACCTAAAAGCTGTTGGTGCTGGTGATGTAAATGGCTATAGATCAATCTTTGTAGATCTTCAAGATGGTCAACTTAGAAACTTTGATAATTCATCACAAATCTATGCCACCCTAAACTCGATTGAAAATTTTGATGGGAATGCTTCTGGATGGGGTAGCTATAATTATTTTGTCATTGCTTCATCAGAAAACAACAGAATTATCGGCAGTTCCTACGATCCAGCACGAGGTTCAGTTGACTATCGCAACGCCACAACAGATTCAATTATTACACTATCTGGAATTATCCCTGGTGCAGCTGAACCAATTGCAATTGGCACATACCGAACAACAGGTACAGCTAGCGACGGCACCAGCACTGACACAATAATAAATATCGGTAATGCAAATGGTGGCAAATTCAACGACACCATTACTGGGACGGACGTAAATAATACGCTTAATGGTCAAGATGGTGATGATACTTTGCACGGTTTAGGCGGAAACGATTATCTCGTAGGTGGCAACGGCAATGACACAATAAATGCTGGAACAGGCGACGACACCGTTAATGGTGATGCAGGGAATGACACCCTGAATGGTGGAGCCGGGAACGACACCCTGAATGGTGGAGCCGGGAACGACACCATTAATGGCGGCACTGGCGATGATCTTTTAGACGGTGGTGCTGGCGCAGATACTTTTGATGGAGACACAGGCACAAAT
>JACCDO010475616.1_pt1 | contig 14186 bp, 12 predicted proteins | sample 7446101 | NCBI WGS metagenome assembly JACCDO01 (sample SAMN15323440, study PRJNA562643) | freshwater metagenome | isolation source: river surface water | place: USA:Blue River Watershed | collected 2017-08-16
AAATATGCGGGCGAATCTTTCATCAAGCATTTGATCCAAGCCGCCGTCGAGGCCTATCCGCATATCCCTTTGGTGATGCACCAAGACCACGGACAAAACCCCGGTGTTTGCCAAGGCGCGATCGATTTAGGTTTCAGCTCGGTCATGATGGACGGCAGCTTAGAGGCCGACGGCAAAACGATTGCAAGCTACGACTACAACGTCGACGTCACCCGCAAAGTCGTCGACATGGCACATAAATTGGGCGTGACTGTTGAAGGCGAATTAGGTTGCTTGGGTTCTTTAGAAACCATGAAAGGTGACAAAGAAGACGGGCACGGCACCGACGCCACCATGACGCGCGAACAGTTGTTGACCGATCCTGAACAAGCTGCAGATTTCGTAAAGCGCACCCAACTCGACGCCTTGGCGATTGCGATTGGCACCAGCCATGGTGCTTACAAATTCACGCGCAAACCTACGGGCGATATTTTGGCGATCGATCGCATCATGGAAATCAACCGCCGCATTCCCAATACGCATTTGGTCATGCATGGATCATCTAGCGTGCCGCAAGAGTTGCTGGCAACGATTCGTCAATACGGTGGCAATATGAAAGAAACCTACGGCGTACCTGTGGAAGAAATCCAAAAGGCGATCAAATTTGGCGTGCGCAAAATCAATATCGATACCGACATCCGTTTGGCCATGACAGGTGCTGTGCGCAAGTTCTTGTTTGAAAACCCAGAAAAATTTGATGCACGCGAATGGCTCAAACCTGCGCGCGAAGCCGCACAAGCCATTTGCAAGCAACGCTATATCGAATTCGGTTGCGAAGGCCAAGCGAGCAAGATCAAAGGCGAATCGCTGCAAGTTGTCGCTGCCAAGTACACCCGGGGCGAGCTCGCCCAAGTGGTGCACTGATTCATGGCAACGGCCCTTCACACCTCTTCACTCACTTCTTTGCCGCTCTTGGCGCGTGGCAAGGTGCGCGACAACTATGCGGTCGGTGACGACCGCATCTTGATGGTGGCGTCTGACCGCATCAGCGCATTCGACGTCATCATGGGCGAGCCTATTCCAGGCAAAGGTGTGTTGCTCACGCAAATGGCTTTGTTTTGGTTTAAAAAACTCGGACACATTTGCCCCAACCATTTGACGCTTGAAGCACCTGAGTCGGTCGTGCATGCAGATGAAGTGCAGCAAGTTACTGGCCGCGCAATGCTGGTAAAGCGCTTGCAGCCTATCCCCATAGAAGCGGTGGTGCGTGGTTATTTGGCTGGGAGTGGTTGGCAGGAGTACCAAGTCAGCCAATCGGTGTGTGGCGTGTCCTTGCCTAAGGGTTTGCACAATGCCAGCCGTTTACCTGAATCGATCTTCACGCCTGCTGCCAAAGCAGCGATGGGTGAGCATGATGAAAACATCACGTTTGAACAAACGGTTGAGCGCATCGGCGCACCGTTAGCAGAAAAAATCCGCACCATCAGCATCGCTTTGTATGAAACCGCGCGTGATGTAGCGGCTGCTAAGGGCATCATCATTGCCGACACCAAGTTTGAGTTTGGGTTCGATCCGAATGGCGACTTGGTGTTGATGGACGAGGTGCTGACGCCTGACTCTTCACGTTATTGGCCGGCAGACTCTTACCAAGTGGGCGTCAACCCACCGAGTTATGACAAACAGTTTTTGCGTGACTGGTTAGAGACGGCGCAAGTGCAAGGCAAGCCTTGGAGCAAATCACCGCCTGCGCCACACTTGCCAGAAGATGTGATCGCGCAGACGGCCGCCAAATACCAAGAGGCTTGGGAGCGTTTGAAAGATTAGTTCAGCGCCATGCTGAGCTTGCGGCGGTAGCGCGAGAGCAACTCCATTTGCGGGTCTTCTTGCATGGCGCTTTTGCCCATTAACTCGATGCCGCCTTTTGACTTGCCAACTTCGGCAGCGTCTGCTTTGGGTTTGGGGGGCGTCATCAATTCCAAAATCGCGACATAGGTTTTGCGCGCCACGTCGTTGTTCCATGCCTTGTCGCGCATGATGATTTCTAGCAATTCTTCCATCGCTTCTTCCATCAGTCCACTGGCAATCAAGACGCGTGCTTTGGCTAGGCGGGTGTCGAAATCGCGTTTGTTTTGTGCGATCAAGGCATCGAACTGTTCTGGTTGCCAACTACCGCGTGTATCGGTGTTGACGAACTGCAAAGTTTGCAACCAATAGCTGAGCGCTTCAAAACGTAACTGCAAGGGAATTTGCACCAAGGCTGGCGCAAGATGTGCTTGCGCTTTGTCTAACTCGCCTACTGATATCAGCAGCTTGACAAAGTTGTAACGCGTTTCGTCGTCGCTGGGGTTGAGTTCTAGCGCTTCTTGCAATTTGGCGAGCGCTGCGTCGGCGTCGCCTGCCTCCAGCAATTCTTCTGCGGCTTGCGCGTCTGCTTGCGCTGCCATTTCTTCATCCGATGGCAGGTGTTTGTCTAAAAATTCACGCACTTTGCCTTCTGGTAATGCGCCCATGAATCCGTCAACAGGTCGACCGCCCATCAGCAATATGCAAGTGGGCAGGCTTTTCACACCAAAGGCGCCGGCGAGTTGTTGTTCGGTGTCGGCGTTGACTTTGACAAGGGTGAAGCGTCCTGCGTAAGCCGTCTCTAGCTTTTCGAGCACAGGCCCCAAAGATTTGCAGGGGCCACACCAGTCGGCCCAGAAGTCCACCAAAACTGGTGTGGTTTGCGAAGCAGCAATCACGTCCGCTTCAAAATTTTCCATCGTTACATCGATCATGGGGGTCCCGTCTTAAAATTCACTTGTTCATTTATTCGACTCCCAACCCTAAGCCACATCATGACCCAGTGCCAAGTCGGCGTCGTCATGGGCTCCCAATCTGATTGGGACACCATGCAACACGCAGCCTCGATTCTCCAAGAATTTGGGATTGCCTTCGAAACCCGCGTTGTTTCAGCACATCGCATGCCTGACGATATGTTTGCTTACGCTGAATCTGCGCAATCACGCGGACTGCGCGCCATCATCGCAGGTGCGGGCGGAGCGGCACATTTACCAGGCATGTTGGCCGCCAAAACTACGGTGCCTGTGCTCGGTGTTCCGGTTGCGAGTAAACATTTGCAAGGCATGGACTCCTTGCACAGCATTGTGCAAATGCCCAAAGGGATACCTGTGGCGACATTTGCGATTGGCGAAGCGGGGGCTGTGAATGCTGCGTTATTTGCGGTGGCGATGTTGGCGAACTCTGCTGCTGCAATTTTTAGCGTGGCAGATTCCAAAACTTCTGATACAAAAAACGCAACCAATTCTGCAAGCAACGCAGACTTGTTGGCAAAACTAGACGCCTATCGCGCGCGTCAAACCGAAAACGCGCGCAATATGACGCTGCCACCTAAGGCATGAGCATGGCCTTCAAACCGCTAGCGCCTGGGGCAACTTTAGGTGTTTTAGGTGGCGGTCAATTGGGGCGCATGTGGGTGCATGCGGCACAAAGCATGGGCTTTCAAACTGTGGTGTTAGATCCGGATCCGCAAAGTCCTGCGGGATTGGTGAGCCACCAGCATATTCAAACGGACTACCTTGATCCTGTTGGCTTGGAACAACTGGCGGCAACGTGCCAAGCGGCGACGACTGAGTTTGAAAACGTCCCTGCTGATGCCCTAGCCCAGTTGGCTGAAAAAATACAAGTTGCGCCGAACGCGCATGCGGTTGCAGTTGCGCAAGACAGGCGTTTGGAGAAGGCGCATTTTGTGAAGTGTGGTGTGCCTGTTGCGCCGTTTGCAGTTATTGCTTCAAGTGTTGAATTAGAGGCTGTTTTGAAGCAGAACTTGGGGAAGACTGATGTCGTAAGCCTCCTACCCGGCATTTTGAAAACTGCGCGCATGGGCTATGACGGTAAAGGCCAAGTACGTGTGCGCAACCCGCAAGAACTATTGGACGCATTCAAACAATTAGGCGGCGTGCCCTGTGTGCTTGAAAAAATGCTGCCACTCAAAGCCGAATACTCGGTCATCGTCGCGCGGGGCCATGATGGTGCGATAGTGCATTTACCCATTCAACACAACGTGCACCGCGATGGCATTTTGGCTATGACGCAAGTGTGGGCAGGTGTTTGCGATAGCGCGCTAGAAATACAGGCTATCAACGCCGCTAAGTCCATAGCCCAAGAGTTGCAATACATCGGCGTCTTGTGCGTAGAGTTTTTTGTACTTGAAGACAACACCTTGGTCGTTAACGAGATCGCCCCTCGTCCCCACAACAGCGGCCACTACAGCCTAGACGCCTGCGATGTCTCGCAGTTTGAAATGCAACTGCGTTGTATGGCGGGCTTGCCTTTAACGCAGCCGAGTCAGCACAGTCCTGCAGTGATGCTTAATTTATTGGGCGATATTTGGCCGGCAATTAAGTTGGTAAATGGGCAGGCCGAGATGTCAGAGAAATTAGGGTCAGAACCCAATTTATTCGGAACTAATAAATTGGGTTCTGACCCTAATTTCTCTGACTTGCCAACGTGGAACAAAGTACTGGCCTTGCCAGGAACCCATTTGAATTTGTACGGTAAGTCCGAGGCTCGTATGGGGCGCAAGATGGGTCACCTCACTATCACTGCATCAACTGCAGATCAGGCTGGCGCAATAGCAAACCAAGCCGCAACCATTTTAGGAATTGCTGCGTTTTAAACGCATTCAATGAATATGGTTCTCGACGGGCAGTCTTCACAATTTATTGCACTTGCTGCGCAAGCCTTGCATCGTGGTGACTTGATCGGCCTTCCAACTGAAACGGTATACGGATTGGCGGCAGATGCATGCAATGTGCAAGCCGTTGCAAAAATTTTTAGCATCAAAGGTCGGCCTAGCGATCATCCGCTGATCGTCCACGTAACGGATAAAGAAGGTGCAGAGCGTTTTGCGAGCGACATTCCTGATTTCGCAGAACGTTTGATGGATGCGTTTTGGCCTGGACCGCTCACATTGATCTTGCCGCGCATCGCAGATATTGCCAGTACGGCAGCTGGCGGACAAAACTCTGTCGGTATTCGCTGCCCTTCACATCCAATAGCCAGGCAGATCTTGCTGGCCGCTCAAAATTTAGGCGTGTGGGGCGTGGCTGCCCCTAGCGCTAACAAGTTTGGACGCGTGAGCCCAACAACTGCCGCGCATGTAAGCGATGAATTTGGTGATGCACTGTTAATCGTGGACGGTGGCGCATGCGATGTAGGTATTGAATCGGCCATCGTTGATTGCACGCGCGGTCAACCCGTATTACTACGGCCAGGTGTTTTGACATTGGAACAACTTAGCGCAGCTTGTGGCGAGAAGGTATTACTAGAAGGTGAAATGCTTACGAAAGTTCTTGGCGCCCCCAAAGCGTCTGGGACTTTAGCGGCGCACTATGCGCCTGCTGCCAAATTGTTTCTAATGGACAACCATGAGATTGAACAGAAACTAGCCCAGCGCACAGATGGTTCCTTAATCGCTATTTGGTCCAGGGCGCCCGTTAAAACTCAATCTCAGAAGCGCTTGGAAAAGAAAACCGCCATGTATTGGCAGCAAATGCCCAGCGACCCAGCCCATTGCGCCCAAATGTTGTTCGCCCAATTGCGCGCCTTTGACGCATTGGGTGCAGAGCAGATCTGGGTGGAGTCGCCCCCTTCAGAAAGCGCTTGGGAGGGCATCCATGACCGCCTGCGCCGGGCCGAAACGGCAGGCCGTTAAACTATCTCTCTACCGCAAACACCCAAAACCGCTGCCTATCCAAGAGACCCTTTGATGATCAAACTTTCATTTTCAACGTTGATGCGAATAGCCACGCTCATGGCGGCATGCGTTTTGGTGGGTTGCGGAGGTGCGAGTAGTACGGTGAACCCTTTGACGCCCACGCGAATTATTGCTTTTGGGGATTCGTTTAGTACGGTTGATATTAGCGGATACGCTACTTATTCGGTCAATGCCTCAGAGACCAATGCAACTGTTGCTAGCAGGATAGCAAGCATTTATGGTTTTACGATGAAGAATTACACGGCGTCCTCATCATCTGTCCTCGCCTCTGGGACTGCTTACAGTTATGCCGCCTATAACGCTACTTCTAGTACTACAGCAACACAAATATCCACTTATCTGGCAAATAACACACCAGGATCAAGTGACTTGTTCATCATTACTGCCGGCACACAAGACATCATTGCTGCCGCACCCACCAACAATACAACAGCAATTGCAACTGCAGCAACTGCACTGACTTCAGCCATTCAATCTTTGACTAATGCTGGGGCGCAATATGTCATGGTGATGCAACCTATAAATGTTGCGAGGACACCTCCTTTTCTCGCATTAAATGGAGTTAGACCCGCGGGAACAAATGCTTCTTATAACTCGTACGCACAATCGCTTAGCTACGATAGCAGTACTGCATGTCAATCTTTTTCATGCTTATTGAGCACTAAATTAAATACGGCTTTCCCGGCAACCTCGTCTCATCAACCTGTTTTGCTGGTTGATTTAATGTCTTATTTCAACCTCATTACAGGAACTACTAATACTGGAAGTGCTAATACTTTTTCGTCCTATGGGGTCACAAACCCTGATTTAGTTGTATGTACAGCGGCGTCTTGGGCGAATTATCAAGCTACGCCCCCTACAACTCCAAGTTGCACAACCAGCACTCTTGCTACTACCTCAACAAACCAATACACCAGTTCTGCTTGGACTTATGCAACATCTATATTTGCATATGATTACTACACCACTCCGTTTGCCAATCGTCTAATGGCCGACTACATCTACAACTACAACTTCTACCGCGCAGGCTGGCGTTAATCATTTTTCTGATAGTTCAGGCTTGCTAATCAAGGCTTTTGCAAAGCCGTCCAATCAACCAATAAATCTAGCGCACCTCTTGCGGCTTGCGCATTCGCATGGTTCAACACCGCCACCAAGATAAGCCGTTTACCATTGGCTGCATCTACATAGCCTGCAATTCCAGCCACATCGCGCAAACTGCCTGTTTTGAGATGCGCAATAGATTGCGACTTACTACGCTTTAACGTGCCATCTAAACCACTCACAGGCAAGGAGCTCATCAACTCGGACATGGTTGGCGAGCCCCACACAAATTGCAACACGCGCGCAAGACCAAGGGCGCTGATGCGTTCCTCACGGCTCAACCCAGAGCCGTTGTCGAACACAGGAATTTCGCCTCCGATCCGATCTTTCCACCAGGCCTGCATCGCCTCGCGTGACGTATCCCAAGTAGCTGGGCTTCGCCCATGTTGGCCCAATGTCAAAAACAACTGTTGCGCCATCACGTTGTTACTGAATTTGTTGATGTCACGAACGACTTCAGATAAGGCAGGTGATTCAACAGAAAACACGGTTTGCAAGTTGGCAGGCACAACGCCATCACGTACTTGCCCCACTAGTTGACCACCCACTTGTTGCCACATCCCCGCTATCGCACGTGCAGCAAAATGTTGTGGCGCAGCATAAGCCACAGGCCAAACTTTTTCTCCACACGTGGCAGGAAAACTTCCTGCAAAGCGAATGCGTAACGGGTCTGCCCAATCTGCACGCAAACTACTGCGGTAGTCGTTGCAATCTAAATGCGAGAGCGGCACAGATGATGGAAATTGAACGCCAGCCAATGGTGGCTCCACATATATGCGAGCCACATTGGCGGCACGATCAGGAACAAATTGAAATACCAGCGATTTGAAATTCACCAGCAATGCATCTGGTGCTGCGTTGTAGGGGCGTAAAGGTTCGCCATCAAAACTCGCAGGGTTGCGCTCGGGTAAATCAAATGCGCTTCTATCAAGCACGATATCGCCTTGAATTTTTTGTATGCCAAGGCCTTGTAGGCGTCGCATCAAGAGCCACACACGCTCCACCACCAAACGTGGATCTCCGCTGCCTCGAATATAGACATTGCCTTGCAACACACCATCTCGCACAGGGCCATCCACAAATACAGGTGTGCGCCACACAAATGTGGGACCCAATAAATCCAGAGCCGCGACAGTGGTCGCGAGTTTGCTCAAGGACGCAGGGTTGATGGAACTTGTTGCCTGATGGCTCAAAAGAGCGGAAGTCTTTTGCGAACCATTGGCCTCCATGACGACGACATGCAAAGCTTCAACAGGCACTTTGGCGCGTTGCAACGCTGCAATGACAGGTGCAGGCAATGCCACATTGTGTGCAAACACAACAGACAAGCTACTCAGCAGCCAAACGGCAACAGCAGTGATGAAAGGCAAACGCATAGTCAAATTATCACAGCCGTAATAATCTAGGCTTATGCATACCTACAAATGGCTGGCGATCGAGACCAGTACCGACATGCTCTCCCTGGCTATCGCTTCGACACAAGGCGATAAGTCTCAGGTGTGGGCGCACACGTCACAAGGTGGCGCCAAGTCTTCGCAGCTGGTTTTACCAGAGATTGTGCGATTGATGGATGAAGCGCAAATACGTTTTGCAGATCTCACCGCGGTTGTGTTTGGTAGGGGCCCAGGCTCATTCACCGGTTTGCGTACTGCGTGTTCGGTGGCGCAAGGTTTGGCATTTGGTGCTGGGATATTCGTTTTGCCTATCGACACCTTGTTGGCTGTAGCAGAGGATGCTAGGTACCAAAGCAGGCAACAGCAGCAGCAACAAAAACAGCATCAAACGCACCATCAACAACTAGAACAACTTCCCGAAAAAACACAAAGATTTTTTGTAGCCATGGATGCGCGTATGGATCAGGTCTATACCGCGGCCTACGAGTGGCAATCCGATTGGCAATGCATGCAAGCGCCTTCTGTGAATTCTCCCGAAAACATCTCCGTACCAACCGAATGGAAAGATCTCGCATTCATCACAGTTGGAAATGCGTGGGACGCGTTCGCAGCACGATGGCCAGCAGAACTCTCAGGCAAACATATGCACGCTATGCCCACCGCACAAGCCTTGCTGCGCTTAAGCCCAGTTGCGTTTGAGCAAGGCTTGGCGGTGCCGCCAGAAGATGCATTACCCCTCTACATCCGAGACAAAGTAGCGCAAACCACCCAAGAGCGCGTGCAAGTCAAACTTGCCACGACAATTTCTAGATGAGTGCCGTTCTCAAACCAGAAGTCCGACTAGAGCCGCTTGATCTTGCGCGCCTCGATGACGTGGTGCACATCGAGCAGCGCGCCTACAGCCACCCCTGGACGCGCGGAAATTTTTTAGATTCGTATAAGGCTGGTTATCAAGTTATCACCTTGCTCGGTGAAGACAGTTTGTTGGGTTACTTCGTCGCTATGCCTGGCGTCCAAGAAGTGCATTTGCTCAATATCACCGTCGACCCAGACTACCAAAGCCAAGGTTGGGGCGTGATGATGTTGGATGCGCTGAGCGTCTGGTCACGCGGGCAAGACGCTAAGTGGTTGTGGTTAGAAGTGCGCGCCAGCAACCTGCGCGCAATAAATGTGTATCAGCGTTATGGATTTAAACGCGTGGGTGAGCGCAAGAACTATTACCCCTTGCAAGTGGGCCAACGCGAACATGCGGTGGTGATGTCTTTGCAGCTCTGAGCCCAGCGCTTGTCACAATACGCTCTATGTCAGACACCTTGCAACTAGACAAACGCCAACGCGCCATGCTCGCAGAGATGGGTGTGCGGGTGTGGACGCCCATCGAAGCAGTTGCGCCTGTCAAAGAAGCTAGCGAAAGCTTAGCCTCAGTCGCAGTTAAGCCGTCATCTTTTGAAGAAAATACGCAAACCGCAAACAACCTAGATTGGCCAAACCTTCGCGAAGCAGTTGCCAATTGCCAAGCGTGTGGCTTATGCACATCCAGACGCCATACCGTGTTTGGTAATGGTTCGCATGCATCCAACTCAGGCGCCAGTAACGAAATTCAACACGTTGATTGGCTCATCGTCGGGGAAGCCCCCGGTGAGAATGAGGACGCCGAAGGCGAACCCTTTGTAGGCCAAGCGGGACAACTTCTAGACAATATGTTGCGCGCGATGCAGCTCTCGCGCACTGGTGAACTCTCAAGTTCAAGCAAATCACAGCAAAGCATCTTCATCACCAATGTGCTCAAGTGCCGCCCACCAGGCAACCGCAATCCTGCCCCGGAAGAAGTCGCGCAGTGCATGCCGTATTTGCAACGCCAAATCGCCTTGCTACAACCCAAAATAATTTTGGCCATGGGACGCTTCGCCGCACAAGCTTTGTTGCGCGACAGCATTGACAAGGTTGATGCCATCCCGCTTGGCAAATTGCGTGGCCAAGTGCATCAAATAGGCAATACGCCAGTCGTGGTCACCTACCACCCTGCTTATGTGCTGCGTAACTTGCCTGAAAAAGCCAAGTTGTGGGCAGACGCATGTTTGGCGATGGCGACGCTAAACAATAGCTAAACCACGCAAAAAATACGCTTAAAACTAAGCGTAGATATCAAGTAGTTTTCTAGGCTTCCACCACTTGCCGCTCCGGCCACAAGACCGAAGCAATCGCCACCACCATCAACGCGACTGCAGCCCAGTCTTGCCAATGCAACACTTCACCTAGCCATATTGCGCCGGTAAACACACCCAGCACAGGAATAAACATGACGCTTAAAGTCGACGCCACAGGCGGAAGTCCACGGGCCAGCGTCAGCCAGGCTGACTGCGCAAAAGCAAATACGCCTACGGCGTTGTAAGCGATCGACCACAGGGTCTGTTCAGGCGGCATACGCCATTGGCTTTGCTCAAAAATAGTCGCCATGGTAGTCATCAACACGGTGGTGAGCCCCGTCATCCAAAACGCAATCGTGAGTGTGGGCACAGGAATCGATGTGTTGCGCAAGCGCTGCGTTCCGTAAGCCCATGCAGCCGCAGAAACTAGCACCATGCCCACAGCAAGTGGCTGTCCAGCAAAGTGGGTGAGTTCATTCCACAGTAACAATAAAACGCCCAGTGATGCTGCCGCAACGCCTGCCCACATGCGCAAACGCAAGGGTGCTTGGAACCACAACACGCCACAAACCGCAGAAACAATCGGCATGGTGTAGCCCAAAATCGCGGCCCGTCCACTTGAGAGCATAGGAACTGCGAGCACCACCAAGACGTGCCACACAAACATATTGAAAAGCGACAGAACAAATAGTTCACGCCAATACATCCGCGGAATACGAAACGGAACTTTTAAAAAATACAACGCGAGGCCCAGAAGCGGAAGCCCAGTCCACATAGACAAACTGCGAAAGGTCAGAGGTGGATAGCCTGTCACGCCCATTTTCATGATGGGCCAGTTACACCCCCATACCAAAGTCAACGTGATCAGGGTCCAAAGTTGTCGCCTTGTCAGGCTGGGAAGTGCGAGCATGGTGGTCATGTTAAGTCCTTGTGCATTAGGCCTCCTAAAATCACACCATGAACTTCACCACCATGCTGCGCACAGCGGAGCAATACAACACCAGTTTGCTTTGTGTTGGCTTGGATCCAGAGCCCTCTCGTTTCCCTGAACACATCCATGGCGACGCCAACAAAATCTACGATTTTTGTGCGGCCATCGTCGACGCCACGGCCGATTTAGCGATTGCCTTCAAACCACAAATCGCCTACTTTGCTGCACACCGTGCAGAAGGGCAGTTAGAGCGTTTGATGGAACACATCCGACGTGTTGCGCCCCAAGTGCCCATCATCTTGGACGCCAAGCGCGGCGATATCGGCTCCACTGCGGAGCAATACGCGATTGAAGCTTTTGAGCGCTATGGCGCAGATGCGGTCACGCTCTCACCTTTTATGGGTTTTGATTCGGTGCAGCCGTATTTGAAGCACCACGACAAAGGCGCTTTTTTGTTGTGCCGCACTTCCAACCCAGGAGGTGACGATTTACAAAACCAGCGCTTAGCGTCTGTTACAGGCCAACCCAAGATGTACGAGCACATTGCAGGCCTGGCACAAGGCCCTTGGAACCTCAATGGCCAACTCGGTTTAGTGGTTGGGGCCACCTATCCTGAGGAGATTGAGCGAGTGCGCGAACTCGCGCCTACCCTGCCTTTGTTGATTCCGGGTGTTGGCGCACAAGGCGGTGACGCTGTTGCAACGGTCAAAGCTGGTTTACGCCAAAAAAATACAGCGACGGGTAGCGAGACCACTGGCCCCATCATCGTCAGCTCGTCGCGCGCGATTTTGTATGCGTCAAAAGGGAAAGACTTTACGGCTGCCGCCAGAAAAGTGGCCATGCAAACACGCGAGACATTGCAGTTGGCGCGCGAGGCTTAGTCAGCACGCTTCAACCTTGCGCTGGTTTAGTTAACTAGCCAACAAGCGCTTCAAATACCGTCCCGTAAAACTCGCGGGGTTGTCCGCCAATTGCTCAGGCGTTCCAACACCCACAATCTGCCCGCCGCCCGAGCCACCTTCTGGCCCCATGTCGATCAACCAGTCAGCCGTTTTGATGACGTCGAGGTTGTGTTCGATGATGACGATGGTGTTGCCCGCATCGCGCAGATGCTGCAAGACTTTTAGTAGCAAAGCGATATCAGCGAAGTGCAGACCCGTCGTAGGTTCGTCCAAGATGTAGAGGGTGCGGCCCGTGTCGCGTTTGCTTAATTCCAAGGCCAATTTTACGCGTTGTGCTTCACCGCCAGACAAGGTGGTTGCCGCCTGACCAAGTTGCAAATACGAGAGACCCACATCCATCAGTGTTTGCAATTTCCGGGCGATGTTGGGCACTGCGTTGAAGAATGTTAGCGCTGCTTCTACTGTGAGATCCAAAATCTGCGCGATGTTCTTGCCTTTGTAGAGTACGCCCAAGGTTTCATGGTTGTAGCGCAGTCCGTGGCATACGTCGCATGCGACATACACGTCGGGCAAAAAGTGCATCTCCACTTTCACCATGCCGTCGCCTTGGCATGCTTCGCACCTGCCTCCGCCTGAACTAGCAGGCACGTTGAAGCTAAAGCGTCCTGGTCCGTATCCGCGCTCGCGTGCAGTTGGCATATCGGCCATGAGTTCGCGAATGGGGGTGAACAAGCCGGTGTACGTCGCAGGGTTGCTGCGGGGGGTGCGTCCAATGGGGGACTGGTCGACGTTGATCACTTTGTCGAAGTAATCGAGGCCAGAGATTTCGTCGTGCGCAGCAGGTTCGTCGTGTGCGCGATGGATGGTGTGGGCTGCAGCTTTGTAGAGGGTGTCGTTGACCAAGGTGGACTTGCCTGAACCCGAGACGCCTGTCACGCAAGTGAGCAAGCCGACAGGAAAATCCGCCGTGACATTTTGTAGATTGTTGCCACTTGCGCCTTGGATACGGATGACCTGATGCGATGGTGCTTGTTTGTTGAGCAAGCGTTGCGCCGCGAGTTGCTCAGCGGGCACTTGCCAAAAACCATTGCGTTTGCGCGGCACTTCAATCCGCAGGCTTTGCGCAAGATAGCGCCCCGTGAGCGATTGCGGATTGGCTTCGATGTCAGCGGGCGTGCCTTGAGCCATCACCCTGCCGCCATGCACGCCAGCACCTGGGCCCATGTCGACACAAAAGTCGGCCGCACGGATCATGTCCTCGTCATGCTCGACGACCAGCACGCTGTTGCCGATGTCGCGCAAATGTTTGAGGGTGTCGATCAAACGGTCGTTGTCGCGTTGGTGCAAACCGATGCTGGGTTCGTCCAACACATACATCACGCCCGTCAGGCCTGAGCCAATTTGCGAGGCCAAGCGGATGCGTTGCGCCTCTCCGCCAGACAAGGTGTCAGCGCTGCGGTCAAGGCTTAAATAGTTCAAGCCCACGTCGTTCAAGAACTTCAGGCGCGAAGCGATTTCACGTACCACCTTGTCGGCAATTTCTGCTTTGGCTCCTTGCAATTGCAAGCCGCTGAAATAGGTGAAGCACTCGCCCAAGGTGGTGTGGCTGATCTCAAAAATGCCACGCATCTGCGCGCCTTCGCCAATGCGCACATGGCGCGCTTCGCGTCGCAAGCGGGTGCCTTCACAACTTTGGCAAACGAGTGTCCCGCGAAAGCGGGCCAGGTCTTCGCGCACCACGGCTGAATCGGTTTCGCGGTAGCGCCGCTCCATATTGACCAAAATGCCTTCGAACGGATGTTTCTTATTGAGCTTCTTTCCGTTGGCTTGTAAGTTGTAGTTGAACTTTATTTCTTCTTCGCCAGAGCCATACAGCAAGACTTTTTGAACTTCTGGCGTCAACGATTCATAAGGCGCATCTAAATCAAAAACGTAGTGTTTAGCCAGACT
>JACCDO010370298.1_pt1 | contig 14185 bp, 11 predicted proteins | sample 7446101 | NCBI WGS metagenome assembly JACCDO01 (sample SAMN15323440, study PRJNA562643) | freshwater metagenome | isolation source: river surface water | place: USA:Blue River Watershed | collected 2017-08-16
GTTGCTCTAAGAACTGCACGAAAAGCTCATAGGAAAGTTGGAAAGCGCAGTACATGTAAATTTTTACTAGAATGGATCTCTATTGTTGATGATCGCTCAACAGTACTTGACTATTTTGATTATAAATTAAAACCAGTTTATATGATGTATACATATCCCCCTCTTACTGAAACATTTACTATATTTCCAGAGGGTCTTGAACCTGTGCCTGATTTGAACATTTACCAAGGAATAAATCAGGGGTCACGACTAAACAATATTGCATACAAATGTCCATCTGGTTATAAATCTTTTCCATACATTAGGAAAAATAATGGTAGTATTGAGCACGCAGCATTTTTAAATAATAATACAAATTTAAATCACTATAATTTACCAAGAACAAAGAAATCAACTAATAGCGGTTATAATTCTAGTAATTCTAATTCATGGTACAAATATGGTGGGCGTCGTAAAACTAGACGCCGCCAGCGCCGTTAATCTCCACCTTCATACCCGCTAAGCCATGAATAAACTTCAGATAATCGGGCGGGAAACCCCAGAAGCATGATGGCTTAGTGTCCGCAGGAATCTTACGAGACGAGCAGTTATTACCGTGACTGAAAGCCACAATAAGCTGCTGTGGTGGCACCTCTAGGAACTGCGCTTCCCGCCCTGATAGCCACTCCTCACCCTCCGCAACACCAACATCAGAAAACCTACGTGCCTCCCAGAAAGACTTCTTAAAGGCAAGTGAGGCCTCACTCACCCTAGCACCTAATGGTAGACCCCAAGGTGGCACATTGACCGCAGATGTACCCTTAAGAAGGTCATACATCGCCAACATAGTACATCCAACAGCCGAGGGGTTCTGCACAGATCGGGTCAACCATGCAACACGACGACGAAGTGAGGTAGGGGGATAATGGTCGTCATCATCCATGAACAAGATAATATCATTTGATGCCGCCTCGCAACCAATATTACGCTTTTCACCAACTGTGCGCTTACCCTTTAATGGTATATAACGTAACTTCATATCTTTAGCGTGCTCGCCAAACTGTACAATCTTATCCGATGAACTGAGCGCATCATCATCCGAATCCTCAACAACAACCCACTCAATCTTCTCAATAGGGTAGTCAGACCAGAGCAGGTTATGGAAAGCAATATCAATTAGCTTTCTACGATTGTAGGTTGGTGTTACAATTGTAATCGGCGGACAATCAGTAGGCAAAACAACAGGAGGAAGCTGCTGCTTCAGCTTAGGTGCCTGTTTCAGTTCACTCGCCCATGAAGCCCATTCATGAATCGCCGCAGCCGCATTTTCACGCTCAGCATTGATTGACACCTTTCTATCAGTTGTTGTCACATTCTTAATACGATCTTGCGCAGCCACCCATGTTCCACGCAATAGTTCGTCACTCCCGAGTACAGTCTCATAAAAGTAGCCGTTGGCCGACACCTGTGCATCCTCGCCCACCCAAACATACATTCCCCCCTCATCAGCATGCTCGGTAATAGCCGGCAACTGAGTACTAAACTGTAGGGCTCCCGCTGCACGTGCCTCAGCCGCAGCATGACTAAAGGCCTCCGCCTCTGACAAAATAATGTGACCTGCATATGTTCGCTGTAGACGTGCCAACTCCTGTCCATCAATATTACTTCTTACAGTACAGTTTGCCGGTACAGCACCAAGTAATTCTGGCTTGGAGCAGATAATCAACACCTTCTGGTCTTCAGGACGCATAACCCCTAACAGTCGCTTGGCAGCAGCCAGTTTTTTAGCTGACCCACCAATCACATACAACCATTGATGCGAAATACCAAGTCCAACCTTCACCTCATCTTGCACAGCATTCATTGAGGCAAACGGCATCGTCTTCAGCTCACATCCAGTCAGTTTCCCTACAAGTAGGTCATATGATGCACGGTCACGTACAACAACCGCATCAAATCCATGTAAATAACCATTAAAGGCCTCGGGTACATAATACTCGGGATTAATAAGCAGGATATTGACTGCTGCCCAAGGGACATTCGCATATATGGGAATCTCTAAATGTATATTGACATCGGCCATCTTGGGGGGCTCATGGGGATCAACCGACTGAATCTGATATCCTGCACGGCTAAAACAATGGCGAATGAAATTATAGTCCTTTTCAAGTCCAAAATGATTAGACTTATTGTAAATCACATTTAGGGTTCGCATCTTTCCGCTCATTTGGTCTAAGAGTCTAATATCATGAATGTTTAGGCAATGCTCGGCAGCGAGACAATAAATAGTGTAAGAAATCTCGGAATAGTTGCATGGCAAGACCGAACCGCAAATCTTGAGGCTATGCATGGTAGTAACTGGAACAGAATAATACGTAATGAACGCCGGCGCTTTAATGAAGTGCTTAATATTCCTAGTGTTAAAGAGCGTATTCCGGCCTATAAGGAGGCGTTATTGGCTGCTAGTCAAGAGCGTCCCTGGTTTTCAGCAAACTACAATCGTACTGGTGCAAGGATAGGAGCAACTAAGGCTATTAGTATAATCCCCACAAGTACCGGTATAAAGTGGGCGTATGCAGGAACCCAGCACTATAATGAGGTTGAGGATGTGGCGGTTGATTTGAGCAATGAATATGATTCTTTGGAGCGTCTGCCTGTCTACACTATTACTGAGGTTGGGGAAGGTGCACAGAAATATCGGTTGACTGCTAGGACTCGTCGTGATAGGGATTTATGGACAAAAGATGATGTGGGACCAAATGTGGCGGTGTTTGCTGGACGTGTATATTATCTTAAGGCAAAACGTGGTCTCTGGTACTATAAATGTTGCTCTGCGGATGCATATACAGGAGAGAATGAACGTGATGAATATGTATTAACGAACCATAAATACAATTTACAGTTGTACCGAATGCATGGTGGTTGCCCGGTTTTGAAGGCTGATAATAACGGTTATTCTATGCTTTTTTTATTAAATCAAAATGCAGGGCGTTTACAGCGTGTTGATGAGGACACTGTGTGGCAGATACCTTGTGGATTTGCAGATCGATTTGTATTGACCTCAGCTGGCGAATATGAATATAGATTTCATGAAAGTCGCCATATGGTTGATTTCCGCCTAATTGTAGAGTATGGTGAACCGTATTATTATGATTACATGACCAATACACTTTTAACACAAAAGAATGGCGTTGCTTATATTCATCGTGCTGTGCGACCATGGGAGCGTTGGATTCGTTTGAGTGCCGTTGGTGGCGGCGTAGTTGTTCCTGATACACATTTAATGGCGACATTTGGCAAAAAATCAATTCTACTTGTTAAAACACCAGAGGCCGGCACCTACTCTCTACAGATAGGAAGAGAGGGTGAGCCAACACGTCACGGGTTTATTCCACAATCAATTAATTTACTGAGATTTAATCGTATTTCAACACGTTCTCGTGATGGCACTCGTGTTTCAGTAGGGTATGTTAAGGGACAGGGGCAGGCGAAGGGGATTTTAATGGTTGTATATGGTGCATATGGTATCCCGACAACAATTGGAAATATTTCAGAAAAGTGGGCGCCATTGCTCGAGAGTGGTTGGGCGATCGGATTTGCATTTGTTCGTGGCGGCGGTGATGGTGGCTGGGACTGGGCGGAGGCTGGTCGGCGTGCATCTCGAGAGCGCTCACTCGAGGATGCCGAGGCATGTATTAGAGCTTTACAGCGGCGTGTTCGTGTTCCTGCATCAAAAACCATTATTTATGGTCGTTCTGCAGGTGGGATACAGATAGGTGCATTGTCTAATAGGCATCCAGAAGGTGACCTTTTTGCGGGTGTCTATGGTGAAGTACCGTATTTAGATGTATTACAGACAACCACGAATCCTACGCTACCATTAACTGAACTAGAGTATGATGAGTTTGGTGATCCTCGCCATCGTTTGGCTGATCTAATGTTTTGGGTTAATCACAGTCCAATTACAGCAATGCCGGCAAATGGCTTACCGCACATCTTTATTTTGTGTAGAACTGGTCTCAACGATACACAGGTCTATGCTTATGAGCCGGTTAAATGGATTTTAGCGGCTCGTGGTGAAGATATTGGTAGACAAAAATTGCTGGGTATTGCGGGTCATCAAGGGCATTTTTACAGTCGTGATTTAGCAATACAGGCACGGGCGGAGGACTGTGCAATATTGGATAACTTTATTTCAAGCGTCTAACAAACATTGGTGTTTGTAGAATTGGGTCATCTTCAATTGTTGTAGGTGCTACAGTTCTTTTAATTGGCGGTAATGCTGTATGGGGCACCCCTTCATGTGTTAAACAGGCAAATTTAATAAATCGCCGACGATGACGCCGGTCAAGACCGTTTGCCTCAATTCCAGCCCTATGGCTTGCTGTTCCGTAACCTTTACTGGCCAGCAATCCATATTTTTGGTCTAGTGTAGGGTCTTTTACACATTCGCCTCGTAGCCACTGATCGTGGCCAACTTTGGCTAGAATAGAGGCGGCTGCAATACACATATATTGGGCATCACCCTCAATAATTGTATGAACCTCAGCCCCCTCTGGTGGTCTAGCCAGTCCTAAAACTCCATCAATTAGGATTCGTTCAGGTACAAATGCCATATTATCTAATGCACGTTGAAATGCCTCAACATTTGCCCATTGTACACCGAACTCGTCTATTTCAGCTGCAGTTACGCTCCCAATACCATAATCATATGCAAGTCGCTTAATGTCCTCATATATACGCTCACGTTTCTTGGGAGCAATCTTTTTACTATCACGAAGGTCTGGTGCAAGGCGCCGATGCTCATCAGTCCAGTCGGCCTCATTTGGCCAAATCACCGCCGCAGCATAAAGGTCACCCCAAAATGAGCCACGTCCGGCTTCATCAATACCTGCTTCCAGCTTTCCATCCTCCTCATATCGTAATGATAACATGATTGGCATTTTGGCTTGTCAGAATCTGTCATGGTGGTTTTCTATTTTCAAATTTATAACGCTTTTCATATCTACAGTTAGATATGGTGCCCATTATTACTGGAATACTCATAATAGTTGCAATTGCAATTATTGCAATTAGTGGCCTGCCTAATACATTAAAACCTGAGATGCAGCCGATTCGTCAATTAGTTATGGAGAACTTTGCTCCTGATTCTGCAATGTCGACCAATGCATCAGAATCATCGCAGCAAGAGGCAGAATATTTAGATGAGGTTAATTTTTTGTTTGACGCCAAAACATTTTTTGTACATAATGACTATATTAAAACCACATTAATAGACTATCTGACCAACAAAAATAATTATTCTGCGGAGCGGTTTCTTAATAATATGTGGAATAATGTATTTCTTAAATTAGAGCCCCAATTCAAAAGTAAGTTCCCTAATAGTAAGACACCGTTTAGACGGTTCTTTTATGATTTTATAAATGAGGCCGCAGACCAACTAGAGAAAGCAGATATAGATCCAACTGTGAAACCCAGAATAAATGAGCTTAAAACTACATTGACAACTTGGGCTCCTCCTGCCTCTCCTGTTCCAGCATCAAATGCCTCTGTTTTAGCGAAGGCAGATATTAGTCCAATTAATATTACTGCTGAAGCCAAAAGCCGTCTTTCAACTGTGATGACATTAATTGATACAAAGGGATTTCAAGCTTTACAAGCTAAACATATGATAGATAATGCATATAAAGCAGACCAATACATCGATGATGCTTGGAAGATTTTTAGTGCAGCATCAGATAAGTATGACAAAGAATACCCTAAGAGTACAACTGCACTTGAACAGGTGTTTGCAGCCCAAATGGTGAGTGATGGTAATTTTCTTAAGACTGAACGTGATAGCCCACAGGCAGCAAAAGGCGATGCACTTCTTAATGCAATAAAATTATGGCGTCCTCCTACGAAGCCTGCCCCGTCTCTTCCAAAAGCAGCACCTGCTTCAAATTTGGATTCAACACCTGCCCCTGCACCTAAGCCCACGCCGCCTTCCACAAATGGAGGTACAAGCAAAATCATAGGTAATCAGTTCAGTTTAGCCACAATTACATTGCCTGTGACAACGTCTATTAATGGTAATACATTATCAATCATGACTGCATCTCCAGCATCAAAGGGAGCTGCACCTTTACCAGCAAATATGGTTGAAACTGGCGCCGCACCTAAAATAACTGGTGGTGAAATGGATAAAATGGTGATTCGTCTTGTTAAAGATAGTTTGAGAGCAGAGCTAAAGAACCTTGGTAAAGCTGACAAAGTTGCAATTACTCAGAGAAGTACACCCGGCCTGGCACAAGGAACAGATTTCAAAAAGAAGGAGTTGCCTGATTATAAAGGCAGTCTAATCAATCCCAATGCCGCATCCTTTGATGGTGGTTACAATCATTTGGGGCCATTGGGGGATTACCAGGACAGTTTTCATCCACCATTGATGCCTGATGGTGGATATTATGATCCTCGTGTATACGTTAGAAAAGATTCAATTCCCTGTTACGGATGCTCTTTAGATTATTAAATTTGATATAATTAGATGATTCGTACGGGTTTAGGTATAGCTATACTTGTTTTAATAGCTATATATGGAATATTCTGTTTGCGCAAAGAGGCGTTTACATCTACAATTAATTTCGTAACTGTTGTTGATGCTATTCAGAAAATGACAGATGAGGAGAAACTGATTCTGGAGAATAACGGTAAGAGACTAATGGAGCAACTGGGTCCACAACTTGTTGTGAAGTTGGGTGTGGTGCCAATTACAAATAAGGATGCAGCCGATATTTTAACAATTATACAAAACTCTATTAATGCAGAGTTCTCAACTATTATTAAGAAGTATAATTTATCAACGACTGATATAATAAGTCTATTATTGTATTCGGTATCAAACTATATAATAAAATATGAAAACAACCCAAATATTACACCTGTTGTTCGTAAAAATCTGGAGATATTGGCGAACTATGTAAAAACATGGAATGCTACATCATCCGCATCAATAACAACCGCTTCTACTGTAGCTACTGCTTCTACTGTTGCTACCGCCTCGGGTGTTGCACCTAATACGGCTTCAAAGGTACAATCCTCATCAGGAAGTCTATTTTCAGGGGATATATCATCGCCAATTAATAAGACTGTAAGAGAAGCAATAAGAGATGAGCTGCGCTCTGCAGGATTATTAAATAGGGTTGTAGATACGCCAAAACCCTCATCTCCACCTTTGGTAAATCCAAATCGGTTTGATTATGATGGGGGTATAACTAAACAGTGGGAGACGAATGCAGCCTGCAAGGCACGTGATTGGTGTTGCCGTTGTAGAAAACCCAGACATAATTGTGGTTGCAACTAGGTGCGATTAATTGATTTACAACTATGTATTATATTAACACATAATTGTAATTCCGGCGAAATAGAAATCGTTTTCTTTTATAGGTATGTCTGTTACTAAGGGCTCTGGTCCAGGTTCTGATGCAAAATATGCAATAGATGTTATGAATTTTACTGAGCTAAAGGAGTTACCTGCGAAATTCAATTCAGGTGCCATGGGCAATGATCCTGAGTCTGTTGTTGCACGTGCATATAATTTAATGAATTATCCAAAAGACGCTTATTATCTGTCACATAAAACGGAGTTCAGCTCTCCTAATTGGGAAGGGGTTTTGGCCGATTATTTCTATAATATCTTAATTCCACAAATTAACGTTGAAAGACGTGCAGGTGTACAGGCTATGGTTGATAAATACATGATAGATATTATAAAAGGTAAACTTTTACCACAATTGCAGGGTCCTAGTACAGCCCCGCTTCCACCAACTGTTTCTATGGGTACTGCGGCACCAACTGCATATAATACCTTTAGTCAGGCGCCTGCGACACAATCAAATATGGCTGCATCTCCAATTGTACAGGATACAAAGCCAGTTGTTTCAAGTACAAAAGAGATTTCTTCGGCGGATGCTAGTTTGCCCCCTGTTCCAAGAGATAATCCTCCTCCACCTCCCATGCCAACGCCACAGCAGCAGGCGTCATCTCAAAAGGCAACTATAACGATGAGTGGGTCGGTTCCTGCACCGAATCCCAGAAGGCAAAATGTGCGATATGTCGCAAATGTTCCAACACGTAAGCCGGCTCGTCCACCCAGAAGAGCTGTGCAACCCGATATTAATCCCACATTCAATTATGCTCCAACGCCTGCGCCTATACCCGCTCCAAGCCCCCAGCCAGGTGCACAAAGAGATTTAACAAATGAGGAGAAGAAGGTTGCTATGGATAATCTGATTGGTGTATTAACACCGCATTCATTAATTGATTTAGATGTTTTTAAACGATTCATTGCAACACTGCCTAGCGAATTCTTTAATGTAGTTAATGTCTATGTAGAGGATTATTTTACTAAGACAAATTCGCCAACTCTACAGTTTATTGATAAGATCTATTCATTGTATAAACCTTTCGAGGCAAAATACTATACATTTGCAGGTCAAAATCCTAAAATACCGTTTGACCAAACCTTCAAAATATATATCGTTATCATTTCAAATGAAGCAGTACCTGTAATTCGTTATCAATCTTCACAAATTGCATCATTGCGCAATAGTATAAGAACTTGGATACCTCCGGCAAATAGAAATGCAGCACAGCCTAAGTTAAATGCTAACACATATCCTGCTGTGGCCACACCTGGATACTACACTCAGGGTAATCTTGATTCATTGGCATCGTCTGTTCGTCGTACCATAAGGGAGCAGCTTTCTTCAATGAAGATAACTGCAGGTGTTGAATCGGCTCCAACCACAACTCGTAAGCCTGAGGTTTCACCGTCATTGATGCAGGGATTGAATGGACTTATGAAACGTGTAGGTGCAACTGCAGGGGCGTTCCAGGGCTCCAATAAAAGTGGATGTCCCAACTGCTATCCAACCCCATGGACGCCTGACAATATACCATTCAATCCCAATGATTACATAAGAAAGGACAAGATTCCTTGTTTCAATTGCAAGCTATGAGCGTGATTTGATTCTAATATATTACTATTAAACAATTAGATATGAAGGGAATCCCTTTTTTACTAATTGTTTTACTGGGAATCACTGCTGTTTATACATGGATGGATCTTAACAAAAGTGGCAATGAGGGCTTTCAAAGTAATGCAGCCAAGCCCCCTGTACCTGTTCCAGCCCCATTAGCCCCATTAAAAGCTGGCATTGAGCCGACCGCTAGTAAACCCGGCGTTCTTCCCTCTGCCCCTTATAATTCAACGGCAGCCACATCACCAGACCCTTACATTGACCCTGCACTTACACCTGTAACGGTTGAGCGCATACAAACTGTGATTGATGCATTAAAAGGGTTTTTGAGTTTTGAGGCACCTTTATTGCGTGGTCAGAGTGATCCAACTATCCAGCTACCATTAAGTACTTCAAAGGCAGACCTACCTCGTTTAGAGTCTGAGTTGGTTGCATTGAGACGTAACCCTGGACTTAACAGTTCATTGACGGCAAAGGATATTTTGGATGTTGAAGGTAATTTAAGATATTTGCGTGATAAGTTCCGAATTTTACATGCATCTGGTGCCATACAGGGGCAGCCCACGAGTTTCTTAGATAGCGCAGTTCCAGGTACAATAGTGGAGGGTTACGCTGATGATACAAGTATTACCCCTAATCTTGCTACTCCTGAGGAACGTGCTACATTAATGGACTTGAAGTCTGCTCGTGATCGGATGATGGCGGAGCAGGCTAGACTGAATGCTAGTGGAACAAACGACCCGATTGTTGCTGCTAGAACTAAGGCTATTGGTAATATGATTGAAGAGTTGAATACTATTATAAATAAGGTTCAAACCGGTGTTTTATTGGAGCTTGAAATCCCTGTCATGAAGAGTGATATTTCAAATGTATTTAAGGCTATTCAGAATCCCCGAGAGCCGATACCGGCGCTTGTTGGTCAGGCGTTGCCACCAGCGGCATTGAATCTTTTGCCCCCTGGATTGACGAAAGATGCGGAATCACAGGCTATGCTAAGGGAGTTGGCAGATAAGTATGCTGGAGGATTGTTAAATGGTTTGAGTTGGAAGGTACAGGCATCTGCTAAATATACGTCGCCGAATGAGGCACTAAGTAAGTCAAAAATCAATATTCAGTTTGCGCCTCCAGTTAATGGTGAAGATGCAATGATTGGATTGAATCGTGCGCTTGGTTCATCCACTTATGGGTTCCCTACCCAAAAAGAGATGGCCTTATCTAGTACTAGTGTAAATGCCCAGCCGACCCCGGCACCAGGAAATATAAGTGACCCATATGCTATTAATCCTATTGATGGAATGGGTAGAACCCCATCTGTCGCCTCCGGCTTTGATTGGAAGAGACGAGCAAAGGAGATATGTGAAAACATACGTAAGCGTGGTATGAATCCTAAGGACTTTGGTTGCATGGAGCCTGGTGCACAGGTCAGTAAAAACTTCAGTTGGCGTGGACATGCTAAGATGTTATGTACACGTTTACAGACTGATTATTATACTGGGACAGCGGAGGCATGTGGCTGCCCTCCTATGAACTGGAAAGGTTGGGACGCAGAACTAGAGAAAGATGAACAATCATAAAGCATTATATTAATAGAATGCGGCAGATGAATATGTTTGCAGTACTAATTGTTGGTATAATAATTGGTCTGTTGATAAAAAGATATGTTATGCCTGAGGGATTTTCCGATTACTCTAGACCTCGTTGTGGTGGTTGCAATAAGTCTTTGCCTTGCCCATGCCCTGAGCCCCGCCCTATTTGCCCACCATGCAGAGAGCCAGACATGAGTAAGTACGTGCTTAAGAGTAGTATCCCTCCTTGCCCCACTTGCCCTGACTTGAGTAACTATATGTTGAAGACGGAGTGCCCCCCTGTGCCCGATTTGAGTAAGTATGTACTCAAGTCATCTATTCCCAAGCAGGGTCCCATTATCTTAGATTGCAGCAAGTGCAAGAAGCCTTCTGGTGAGTGTCCTCCTTGCCCTAGACCTCGTTGTCCTGAGGTTAAGTGTCCTGAGCCGACTAAGTGCCCTGCTTGTGCACCTTGCCCTAGACAGGAGTGTCCCCCGGCGGTTGTAAAATGCAAGGCCGAGGAGATGCCGAGCTCAACTGTAAGGCCGTATTTGGCTCCCCTTAACTTTAGTGGGTTCGGGGGCGGCCTGTAAGGCCGTGACCGCTACGAATGATAGTGAGTTCGGGGGCGGTCTGTAAGGCCGTGACCGCTACGAATGGTAGTGAGTTCGGGGGCGGCCTGTAAGCAAAAATATAATCAGAATATGCTGAGTAAATTACTTACAATATTTGGATTAATTATTACTGCTGTTTCCAATTGTCCGCCTGGCTGGGGGTTTTCAGATACTCATTGTTATCAAACCACCATTATACAGCCAGATGATTGGCTCGCTGCTGCAGAATACTGTCAGAGTCTGGGTGCATCCATTGCCTCATTTACAAATTATGAAGAGGCAGAGTCTGTAATAGTAAATAAATGCGCAGGGACTGCACCGCAAGGGCAAAATATATGGACAGGTCTAAATGATATTGATGAGGAGGCGGGTTCAGTAAGAACAGGAGTTTGGACATTTTATGATGGAGCAGACAGTAGTTTTATAAGAGAAAATACACAATATTGGAACAGTTCACAGCCAAACAATCGCCTGAACTCTGAAGACTGTGTTGCTGTTCTACCTAATGGTAAATTGGATGACAAGGCCTGTACAAACTCATATTATACCTGTTGTGCATACATTCCATCACCCTCTCCAACTGCCACACGCACCCTAACAACTACTCCCTCTTCATCGGTCTCCTCCACAATAAGTTCAAGTCCTTCGGCCTCGGCTAGTGTTACAATATCACAAAGTGGCAGTCCATCGGGGTCGTATACAAGCACAGTTAGTCCTTCACCTTCTCCCTCAACAACAGCATCTCTTAGTGCCTCCAGCACCGTCTCAGCGACAGCCTCTTTATCCAGTTCTATCACACCTTCGGCCTCCATGTCAATGACAGTAACATCTTCCATCTCTTTCTCGCCATCCACAACAATCTCTATTACATCTTCGCCGTCTTTTACACCATCTTTAACACGCTCTCCAACAATAACACGGTCGATAACCCCCACGACAACACCTACAAGATCCGCAAGCCATACCATTGGTTGGACTGCACCTGCCTACTATTGTGATGAAAGCTCTGGGGATACTATAACGAACAATACAATTATTTATACTCAGTCAATGGCTTATTACACTGATAATATGAATTGTTACTATTTGGTTGTTGCACCAGTTGGCCAGGTTGTGTATGTCAATTTTAACACCTTTAGCACCGAGTCATGTTGCGATTTCTTGGAGCTTCGTGATGGTACAACCGCATCTTCGCCCATTATTTTTAGGGGTTCTGGGCGTAGTACACCTACAGGTAATTACGTATCAACAGATCGTAATATGTATATAAAATGGTATACAGACTACTCAATCATTGATACAGGTATAAGTGCCAATATCTATATGGGATTACCACCGTCTTCAAGTCCATCGCCATCAATTACTCCAAGTACAAGTATCTCGAGAACGATCTCGAGCAGTCCAAGTCAAACAAAAAGCCAGAGCCCTTCAGCCTCTGTCAGCCCCAGCCAGAGCTCGAGCTCGAGTGTAACGATCTCGAGCACGATCTCGAGCACAGCCAGTTCATCAATCACCTCAACAATAACGAGAAGTCCCAGTCAATCTGTGGAGGAATCACGCACACCGACGTCAACTGTTACACCAACATATCTTAATGCTAGTCCACAATACGGTTCAATTGCAAATTCACAAACAGATTTCACCAACATTCAATACCTTAATGGTTGGAGCTACGGTTACTATTCTGGCAGTTCAGGTATACGTAATGATTTTGCCCCAACCGATTATAAAGAATCTTCATATACAGGTTGGATACTCGCTAATAGTTGGTGTAGAATTGCATCAACATGGATGCATCCTAATGGTGGCGGTGCATGTGGTACACCATCTAATGGTCTTTGTAAACCGTCACTACGATGGGTTAATACTGAAACTCGTCGTAGTCAATACAAAATAGATTATAGTGCATATCATGCAAGAGGATGTGGCGACGGAGTTATCATTACATTGTACCTTAATGGTGTAGTGCAATATCAAGATAATAATAAAGCAGGTGGTTCAATAAATCGTGCAAGTTCATTTACAACCTATACACTCAATTCACTTGAGTTAATCTTAGATCCAGGCTCAAATCAAGACTGTAACTGTGACCAAACAACCTATTCCTTAATTGTAAGTGCTATACTGCCTAGTCCATCAATTACACCAACATCCTCAATAACAGCTACAAATACTCAAACAAGTTCCATAAGTTCATCTTCCACAGTTACAACCTCTGTAACCCCATCCTGGACGTCAACCATTTCAGCCTCTGTCACCTCATCTGTTACAGTAAGTAGCTCAAGCTCCATAACAGTCTCACCCTCCAAAACCTCGTCGGCCTCCATCTCTATATCACCTTCAGTAACACCTTCAGTAACCCCCTCTAATAGTGCATCACCTTCATCTTCCATTAGTGCCTCAAAGTCTGTGACCTCAACTGCCTCACAAACAGGCTCACTAACAGTTAGCTCCTCGGCAAGTGTTACTGCTTCATCCTCCATCACCGCTTCTACTAGTATAACAGCTAGTTTATCAACCACTAAGAGTCCATCAGTAACCGTCAGCAAATCTATATCGGCAAGCAGTTCAGTCACACAGAGCCCTTCAATGACAATGAGTCCATCAATAACCCAGAGTTCCTCGGTAACAGTGAGTCCATCAACTACGCAAAGCCCCTCAGTAACCAAGAGCCCATCAGTAACAATGAGTCCCTCGAGTACGCAAAGCCCATCAGTAACAGTGAGTAGCTCAAGTACACAAAGTCCATCAGTAACTGTAAGTCCATCAGCTACGCAAAGTTCCTCAGTAACTGTAAGTCCATCAGTAACAATGAGCCCCTCAAATACGCAAAGCTCCAGTGTAACTGTAAGTCCTTCAGTAACCGTAAGTCCATCGGTTACAGTAAGTCCCTCATTTAGTGTGACACCGTCGGAGTCTGTGACTCAGTCACGGAGTCCGAGCCAGACAAAGAGTAGTTCAGTAAGCCCTTCTGTAAGCTCTTCAGTGTCGCCGAGCTTGTCTCCAA
>JACCDO010536508.1_pt1 | contig 14185 bp, 9 predicted proteins | sample 7446101 | NCBI WGS metagenome assembly JACCDO01 (sample SAMN15323440, study PRJNA562643) | freshwater metagenome | isolation source: river surface water | place: USA:Blue River Watershed | collected 2017-08-16
TCATTTAGAATTGCTAAATCATAATATTCTTTTATTGTTTTAAGACTACAAATATAATTTTTATTTTTATGATATTTTTTTACAATTATATCAATCTTATCTAAATCTTCTTCTGACAAGATTGGACCTAAAGTAATAAATGATAAATTATGACCTGGAGGTAAATAACAATCAATTATTGGTAATCTAAAAATATACTTTTCTACATTATCTCCACGTGATTTTACTTCCATTTTTATTCCAGACCCAACTAGATCTCCGTAAAATCCTTGAAAACCATCTGCTGGAGGATTCCATAATCCTTTAAATCTGATTGAAAATATAAAATCATATAGTGTACATGCATTAAAGCATAGTGGTCCAACAGGATCTTCGTCTAAAATATTACCTGTATAGGGATCCCATCTATATTTGTATTCAAATATTAAATGAGAAGGTACCTCTATATCAGTTAATGGATCAATCTTAAATTGCCTCTTTATACGATAATTTTCTGTAGTTGTCTTGTCATATAGTATTGGATTATCATTGTTTTTTCCTTTTTTATTAGATCCTTCATCTACTGTTAGTTTTGAAAAATCAATAAGATCAAAATTTAACTCCATTTTATCTATTATTATATTAGATTATTTAAATTTATTAATATCAATTTTTATATAATAATGGATATTATATATAATATATAATATATGTTATAGACCATATAGATGATAATAGTATATATATATATATATATATATAAAGATGATATTCGTCTTATATATATAATCAAAAAAATTGATTTTTAAAAAAAATATTTTAATTTAAAATATAGAAAACATATATTAAATAATAAGATGAGCCGTAAAATTGTATTTGAACCTATTGCTTTTGAAGATGAAAAACAAAAGAAAGCTACTCAATTTACTACATCTGTATCACTTATGAAGGATGGAAAGAAGGTATTCCCTGATGAAGTAACTGGTTTTATGTACCAGGAATACTCTACTTTTGCTCCTGCTAAGTTTAATCCTCCTGAAAATCGTGATTGGATCCGTATTCCTATTATTGAAACAGAGCAAACTTGTGTAGACTTTATGAACACTATTGACGAATATGATGATGCTTTTGACAAACAAAGTGGTGTTATTTTTGGTAAATTCGCTAAACTTTATAAGCAAGTTAGATCAGTAAAGGAACCTAAAGAACCAGATGAACTTGAAATGGAAACTAATGCTGATAAACCTAAGAAACCACAACACAAGACTGTAAAACTTAAACTTAAGATGGGCTGGAATTATTATTATGAAGGTGAACCACTTGATAAGCTTAACACTAATGCTATTCGTAAAACTGTTTCTGAAGCTCTTTCTAAAAATAATGACAAGAAACTTATTGATGATCTTATTGTGACACTTAAATTTACTAATGAAGATGGTAAAGTTACTGAAAAGAAGGTTAAGATGAGTGATATTGAATCACGTAAAGAAATCGCTACCAAGGTTTATTATCGTAAACTAGATAATCCTGCTACTGATATTAAGAAAGTTAGTGAATGTGAAGACAATGATGAGCTTGAAAAACTTTATGGTAAACCTGAGGAGATGAAAGTTAAATCACCTGAAGATCTTGACAAGTATCACAGAAGTAATTGTTATGTTCGTTACCTCTTTGGACCTTCTAAACTTTGGGCTGCTAAGGTTAAGGGTGATGATGGTAAACGTGCTTCTAGTCTTCAATTTGTATGTCATCAAATTGATATTATTCACATTAGAAACAATACTAACTCACAATCATCTGTTCGTTCAATTTACTCTGGATATGGATTTGGTAACAGAACTGAGACTGTATTTACTTCTGCTGAAAAACAAGCAGATAAACAAACTAAGAATGTTAAGGCTGATGACTCAGAATCTGATGAAGAAGAAATTAAAAAACCAGTTAACAAATCTAGTGCAGTTACTAAATCTCTTAAAGTAGAATCTGAATCAGAAGATGATGATGAAGAAGAAGAAGATTCTGCTTCTGAGAGTGAATCATCTGAAGATGAACCTGAACCACCAAAGAAAGGAGCTAAAGGTAAAGCTGTAGTTGAAGAAACTAAAGGTAAAGGTAAAACTGCTCCTACTAAACGTAAGTAAATTATTTGATTACTTAACTTAAATAATGAATTATTAAAAATTAAAAATTAAAAATTAAAAATTTTATTTAATGTTTTTTACTTAATAAATTAAATTAAAAATTATTTACTTTATTATTTTATATAATGACTAATCCGGATATTAATTTAATGATTGGTTCTCAAACTCTTGAAATACTTAAAAATATCAAGATACATGATTTTATCAAACTTAAGTCAGAAGCTCTTATTTTTAGACTTTACAAAAATAATAATTCAGAATTATTTCAAAGTAATTATCTTAAAGTTTTAGATATTAATAAAGAAAAAAAAATTATCAATCTTGAACTTGATGATGATTGTATTAATTTTTTTACTTTAGTTGATGATTTGACACAAAATTTATTGGAAAAATTTTTTAATTCTAAAAAAGTACTTAAGTTAGATTTGGATTTAGACTTGGATCTTAAACTTGATTTTGATACTATTAATTATGAAAGTTCTATTATTGATGATAATAACTCAGTTAATCTTTTTGTTGGAAAAAATAGTAATCTTAGTCTTGATGGTGTTAATCCTTGTACTATTAATGATATTGAACCTGGTGATAATTTAGGTTTACTTTTATCTATTGATTCTATACTATTCAATTATAAAAATAAAGAAGCCAAAACTATTTATGTACCTAATTATATTCTTGTTAGTAAGTCAGATATCATTATTAATAATAATCATGAACAAAAATTATCTTCGGTTAATGATGTCGATAAATATAATGACTCACTTGATGATGAAATTAGTGATGTTAATATAGACGATAAACTTGATAATCAACAAAATGAAATTTTAGATGCTGTTAAATGTGAAACTTATAATTCAGATTGTAACTCTAATAATATTAATAATGGTGATGACGTAATTGATAATGATGATGTATTAGATGATGTATTAGATCATAAAGTAGAAGATCAAGTTGATAAAAATTCTGAGATTATTGATAATACTGATAATACTAATGATACTGTTCATACTGTTGATACAAATGATGCAGATGATACAAATGATAGTGATGTTTCAGATGATAGTGATGATACAAATGTATCAGATGATAGTGATGTTTCTGATACACATAACTCTGATAATTCAGATGATAGTGATGATACAAATGTATCAGATGACAGTGATAATTCAGATGATAGTGATGATACAAATGTATCAGATGACAGTGATGATTCAGATGACAGTGATGATTCAGATGACAGTGATGATTCAGATGACAGTGATGATTCAGATGACAGTGATGATTCAGATATTTCAGAAGATATTAATTCAGAAATAGAAAATACTAACAATAAAACTAATTTAGAAAAAGATAATTTTAAATTAGAACCAGAAACAAAACCACAAGAAATAATAAAAGCAAGAGGTAAACCTGGTCCCAAACCTAAACCCAAAGAACCTGAAGTTATAGAACCAATAAATGTTTTATCTGAAAATAAAAAAGAAATTAAACCAAGAGGCAAACCTGGACCTAAACCTAAAGCAACTACTGAAGATAAACAAGAAGTTAAACAAAGAGCTAAACCAGGACCTAAACCAGGATCAAGATCGAATGGCAAGAAATAATGATTTTTATATATTTTTAAATGAGGATACTAGTGTTTCTTTTGAAATATAAGTTTTTGAGTCCAAAGTTATCAATGTAAAAATAACTAGTACAGAAAAACAACAAATAAATAATAACAAATTATCTCTAACTGAACCTTTCATTCAAATAATATTATATATAATTATATAATATTGTTATAATATATTTTTATAATTCTAAAAGAATATTTCTAGAAACAACAGGATTTTTATATTTTGCCTTTTTATCTTTTAAACAAATTTTATGATTTTTAGAATTTGTTTTAGATATTAAATTATTAGAAATATTTTCTTGTGTATCATTGTCATTTGTATTATTTGTTTCATTAGTATCTGTTGTTTCACTAGTTCTATTAGTTTCTGTGTTTTCTGTATTTTCAGAACTAGTTTTAGATGAATTTACTAAATCGTCTGATGTACTAAAAGAATTATTATCAACTACATGTTTTTTGAAATAGGTATTAACATGTGATAATTTAGTTATAATATTTCTATAATTAGTTTCGGTATATTTAATTATATCATAGGAAATAGCCCATCTAAAAAAGTTAAGTTGACCTATTGTAGTAAGTAAAACTAAATTATTTTTTTCACAAATATAAAAAAACTTCTTCTTTCTTCTAAAAGGATCAAAATACTTCTTTTTAAAAGATTTTAATTGTGCTTTATAACTAATATTAATATTAAAATCACTTTGTTTAATATATGGATTATTAACATTAATTGATAATTTATATAAATAACAATATCTTGTTACAAACCAATCTAAAAATCTTAATGAAACTAAATGATTACCATTTATAATATCAACCATCATTTGTGTTTCTTCTTGAGTACATCCATTAAAAAAATTATCCAGTTTTTTATAATGCATTAATTCTTTAGTTTTAAATTCTTTCATGGTTATTATATTTGACCCATCATCTATCATTTGAACTTGAGAATTTTGATTAGTTGTTTTGTCTGTATCTTGGATATTGGTTGATAAATTTGATATATTTGATATATTTGATATATTTGATATATTTGATACATTTAATACATTAGATTTAGAAGTTTCTTCAATAATATTTTCTGATTTTGTCAAATTATTTTGTTCAAGTTCTCCAGAATAATTACCCTTTTGTTTTCTACCTTTTCTTTTTATTGAGTATGAATTATTATCAGAAATTTCTTTATATTTTTTTTCAGGTTCAAGTAAAATATTATTATTTGTATTAGGAAATTCCAAGTTATTAATTTGGTTGTGTAGACTTTCTAATTCGTCTAGTAATTTTTGGTCATATTTTTTTTTACTAGATTTCGGCATTATAAGTTTAAATACAAAGATTAAATTTATATTAATTTAATTTTAATTATAAAAATATTTAGTTATTATTAGATTTAAAAATTTCTTCTTCAACAGAATCTTTAATAAGTAATCTTAATACTTTAATTTTGCTATGTAAATTACCAAGTCTTCTAACTCTACCAATAGCTTGGTTTTCAGTATTAAGTCTGTATTGTTTATCACCATAAATTGGATCTAAGAAAATTACTTCTTCAGCATTATTAAGATTAGAACCAGAGACAGTGCTTTCTGAAGATAACATAATAATCTTGAATTCGTTATTTTCAGTATCTTTACTATTGAATAATCTAAGTACTTTATCTTTTTGATAAACATTTCCTTGACAATATAATTGCTTGATACCATTTTCTTCAAGTACTTTACCAACTTCCTTTAGTAAATAATCCCATTGTGAAAAAATAATTCTATATTTATTAGGAGTTTCTTTAATATATTTAATAATGTAAGCTAACTTAGTTCCTAAAGTATTAACTTCAGAAGATTTATTAGAAGAAATTAAAAATATTTTATCTAGTTCCAAATGTTTTTTACAAGAAGGACAAGAACTAGGAACACCTGAACCTTTAGATTCTCTAATAATAGTACTAATACAACTGTAACAATAAATATGTCCACAAAATGTAATACCTAAATCATGTTCTTTAATTTGATCTAAACAGATACTACAACTTTCTTGTGTAACTTTATTCATATCTGAAATTAAATCAATAAAAGTTTTATAATAAATTACAGTTTTTTCTTTACCATCTCTAATTTTTTTAAGATCAACAATTTTCATCTGAGCATTATTTAAATCTTCTTTTAAGTTCGAATAAGTAATTAAATTTGTTTTTGCTTCTTTTTCTAAATCATACATTTCTCCTTTTATTCTCTCTATTCTTTCAAGACAAGTTTTATAATTTTCATCTGCTTTTTCAAACTCAGCAAAGTACATTTTTTTAATTTGTGTTTGAATGTCTTCTAGAGACTCAACTTTATTTGAAATGTTTTCTCTAATTTTATCAGAAATCATAGGATGACAACATATTTGTCTTAAAAACACATCATTGACAGTATTATTTGGATCAGCCAAATAAGCATTATATATCATTCTTTCTGTTTCTGTAAAGTTTAACCAAACAGTTTCTTCAACTATTTCAGGTAGTTTAAGGATTTTAATATTTTTATTATGAGTGTTTCTGCTAAAATGATTTTTTATATAAGAGTAGCTGTTTTTTTCATAGATGTTTACTTTATTTATATTATTTATTCCATAAGTTAAATAATCAACAACAGCGGATAAAGATGTTGTATCTAAATCATTATATGACAATATCTCTTTTTCTTTAAAAGGTGTTCCAGAAATAATCCATCTGTAATCAGATTCTAAGAATTTTAATTTTAAAAATAAATTGGAATCTTCTATTTCATGGAATTCATCAATTACAACTCTATGCCAATATATTGAAAATATATTTACATCCTTATTAAACATATTTGTAATATTACTAAGCTGATCAATTTCTTCATGTTGATTTAATTTACAGTTTGTAAAAAAGTTAGCTGAAACAATAACTACATCAGAATTAATAAAATCAAAATATGTATATTTTTTATAGTGAGCTTTAGTTAATAAATTAATAGTCACTAATGGTTTTTCTAAATGTATACCAAATTCTCTTGCCCATTGACCACATAAATGATTTGGAACAATAATTAGTGTTGCTTTTGAATAAATTTTATTATTTTTAATTAGACTATTGTGTTTTGATAAATTCGAATTTATTAATGTAATAATTTGAAGTGTCTTACCCATTCCTACTTCATCAAATAAACCACCTCCTTTAAAAATTAATTTTTTTGATAAATCATTGTATTCTTCTGAATATATTCTGTTTTCTATATTTAACATCCAGTTTAAATTATTTATTTGATAAGGATATAGTTGTGTTTTAATATTTTTAAACTTTGATACTATTACATCAGATTCTGGTGAATTATCTAAAATTTGTGCAATTAAATAATTTGATAATGTTGTTTTTAAAATATTTATTTGATTATAACCTTCACAATAATCAGAATCAAATATTATATTTGAAACTATATTTACAGTATTGATATGATCTTTTTCTATTTTGTTTTTTCTGTATTTTTCTAATTCTTTAATGTCAGTTATACTGTTTTCAAACATTTTTTCTGCTTTAAATCTATTAACTGTTTTTGTTGGAGGAGGATCAAACTCATCGTCTGAAGATAAATCATATGCATATGGATCTTCATTTGTAGTTGATTTAACTAATTTGTTATCTGAAAGTTTATTATTTTTTTGAGAATTTATAGTTGTTGAATTTTTTAAATTCATCAATGAATATTCTGCATCTTTATAAACTATATTATAAACATCAAATACTTCAAGTAGTTCACTAAGTATTTTACTTTCTGTTCTTATTTCCATTATATTAATATTATATTGTCTTATTTATAATATAAATCAATTTTTATTTTAATTTATTTATCGTCTTAATTTTTGTTCCTAAATTTTACACCTAAAATGTTCTTAAAAAAATTTAAAATTCACTTAAAATTTTTATAATATTAATTGAATATACTAGATGGCTAAAATAACTAATAATAAAACAATATCAGAAAAATCAAATAAAATTGATGATAAAATTTCTTCAATAATTAATTTAGGAACAGTTAGTATTGGTAAAGTTAATTTAGGTAACTCAGATGTTGGCAACTCAAATAAAGATAATTCTGGAGATAATCAAAATAATCAAAATAATCAAAATATTACTACTGAACAAGCTGATGATGAAATTGAGATAGATAATTTTGATCCAATTATTAAATTGATTAAACAAAGTATAACTCACTATGAAAAATCTATTGAAGAAAGTAAAAATGGTATAAATTGTTTGAAAAAAGTTATGAAATCATACAATAAATTAGTTGATAAAAAAAATAAAGGAAAGAAAAATAAAATTGGAATAAGAAATCCAACTGGTTTTGATGAAACTGAAAATATTCCTTCTGGTCTTAAAGAACTATTTGATATAAAAGAAGATAAAATGTCTAGACCTAAACTTACTGGTAAATTTTATGAATATATTGATAAGAATAATCTTAAAAGTCAAACTAATAAAAGAATTATGAGAGTTGATGAAAAATTAGCTAAAGCTATGAGTCTTAATGAAGAACAAGTTCAAAAAATTAATACATCTGAAAATCCTAAAGATGTTCATGGATTAAATTTTTTTAATGTACAAACTTGGATTAAAAAATTATATCCAAATAAAAATAAAAAAAATATCATACTTGATAAGATAGAAAATAAAGTAGAAAATAAAGTAGAAAACAAAGTGGAAAATGAAAATTTAGATAATAATGAGAATAGTGATATAATTATTCTAGGTACAAAGAAAAAATAAAAAATATTAATTATTTAAAATCCAAATGTATTTAAATATTCGAATGTTGTTTGAGCATTTTTAATTTCTTCACTAGTTAAATTTTTTATATTATTTTTAAGAAATTTAATAATATTTTTTGTGTTAAACTTTTTATTTCTAACATAATTATTAATTTTATTTTTAAAATCATTTTGTAAATCTGAGTTTTCGTTATTATTTTGTAAAATACAAATAAATTCATCCCAAAATTCCAAAATAATATTTGAATAATATTTTAAATTAGAATGATCTATATAGCTATATACACCATTATTTTCATTATTTAATATTTCAGGTTTTAAAAATAAAGTTCTTTCTAATTCTGATGAATTAATATAAATATTTCTGATTTTATTTATTAATAATAATTTATCTTCATTAAAATTTTCAATTAAATTTTTATTTAATATTGTTTCAATATTTTTATTAATACAAATCATTTCATATAGATCATTAGGCTTAATTCCTACTTGAAATATACCATAATCCGATCCTAGTAATATACTGAAATCTATAAATTCTTTGCTGTTAAGATCAAGAGATGACAACATATCTTTTGTATCCAAATAGAATACATTATTTTCATGAAATTTAATAATTCTTTTTGCTCCAGCTGGAATTGGATCTGTATCATCTGTCAGTAATAAATCTATAATATTTAATTTGTTTAAAAGAACAGCAAGATATTCTCCTTCTGTATATGAAAACATATATGGAATATTTAACAAATCTAATAATTCAGTTAATAAATTTATTTCTTCTTGTCCTATTTTTATACTATTTTTTTCTAATTTTTTTTTTTCAAAATTATATTCCTGATCATCTTTATCAGTTGTGTTTTCTTCTAAAATTTCTAGTTTATTTTTATTATCAATTCTTTTATTATATCTGTATAAATTTGTCTTTTCTTTTTCATCAAATGTACCTCCGTCAAATATGTAAAATGGAATTATTCCATTTGATAAAAATTTAACTATTTGGTTATAAAATCCTAATAACATATTTCCATATGAATATGTATATTTATATGAATATAAATTTCCATCAACACCAACTATAACTTGTGATTTTTTTAAACCTACATCTTCAATTATTTCATTCAAATAGGAATATAATTTATATAATTTCCTGTTATTTAAAAAAGTAAATAATTTCTTTATTCCCATATTATATTAATAATATAAAAAAAAGATTTCCTCTACATATTGTTTCTCTTGTCACATCAATAATATCATCATCACTATTGTAATAATTTAAACCCATATTTTCTATTTTAAATAAATAACCTAAATCTATTTTTTCTTTTTTAATTTTGTCTAAATTAAAATTATAAATTTTGTTATCTAAAAAATTTATTGTAATATTATTATTTAGTATTTCTGTTTTTTTTATTCTTATATACAAATCATTGTTTACTAAATGATATTCATTATTATTATATACTGTTTCTTTAATCTTAATTTTTATTACAAAATTACCAGTCATTACGATATTATCTATATTGATTGTTTCTCCTTCTTTTTCATATATTTGTTTAAAATCTATTGGATAAATTGTTTCAATAAAATTTTCTTTAGTTATTCTTTTATAGTCTACAGTTTTTTCTATGTTATTATATAATTCATAAAGACTAAATTCTACTTCCTTTTCAATATCTAAAAATTTTGATATTTCGGTAATTTTATTTGGATTTATTATTTTGTCAAATTTTTTATTATTAAATTTATTATAATAATTATCCCAATCTATATTAGTTATTTTTGATTTAATTATTAAATAAATATTTAAATATTCTGTATTTGATAAGTATTTTTCTATCCATTCACTAAAACTTATATCCACTTTGTTTATATTGTCATATTTATTTTTTGTTTCATCATTTGATAATATTTCATATGCATATTGAATTTCCATAAATTTTTCTTTTGAACCAGCTTTTTTATTTTTATCTGGATGATATTTTAATGCTAACTTTCTATATGCTTTTTTTATATCTGAATTTGTGGCATTCCTTTGTATTTCTAAAATTTTATATAAATCTATTTTTGTTTCTATAGTATTATTCATTTATTAACTTTTATTAGCATATATTTAGTATACAAGTTTAATTTTAAATATTTAAATACATAATATGTATATAAAAATTAATTAAAAATGAATAATATTAGAGACAGAAATTCGTATAACATGAAAAAAATAAGACAATTTAATAATATTGATCAGTTTTATAATAAAGATGATATAAAAAATCTTATTATTAAACCAGAAAAAATAGAAAAACCTAATATTAATATTAAATCTCTAATTGATGAAAGACAAAAAAATAATGAGAAAGAACTTGATGATGCTAAAATTAAAAGAGTTAATAATCCATATAAAGGTATTATTAAAGACTTTAACTATGAAAAAAAAATTAAGGCACAGAACGATTTAATAGTTCATAAAGTAACTGAGGTTGATAAAGATAAAAAAATTTTTGATAATAAAATGGGTGAATTTAAAACTACTATTGGTGTACAAGATAATGAAATTAAAGATATATACTCTCTTGATAAAAAAAATAAACATAAAAAAGATTTTGAGTATCAACATAAATATAAATATAGAACTAAATTAGATAATTCTGGTGATGACTCTGATCTTAGAGTTGATAGAATTGAATTTTATAAAAAGGAACAACAAAAATTAGAAGATAATAAAAAAAAAATTGACAATATTTTACTTGACTTGATTGATTCAGGTATTTTATCTGATAGTCTTGACTCTATTAATTTTGATAAAATTGATGCTGATAAATTGGCAGATACTCTTAAAAATACTTTTGGTGAAGAAGAATATAATAAATTAATAAAAGAACTCTCTTCATAATTTATTTCATATAGATTAATTGGTGGGACTATCTACATAGATATATTTTTATTTTTTTTTTATTTTAATATATTAATATACAAACATATAATGGAATATCAAATAATAAAAACATTAGATGTTTTTAAACAAGATAATATTCTTATTAAAAACTATCCTGAAGAAAATCTTATTTTATTGAAAGAAAAAATTAGTAACTTAGAGAAAAGAATTGACTTTGTTAATAAACATTCTATTAATTTAGATAATAATACTAATTCTAATATTTTATTAATGGTTTCTGAAATTGATAATATTATTAATTTAATCAATAAAAATGTTGTTTCTAAAGCACAAATTAATAAAAATATTCATTGTGAATATGATTTTTAATATTTTCAAATAATTATTATTTAATTATTTTTTATTTAAAAGTATATTACAACATTACTAATATAAAAGATGGAACTGGACGAAGAAAATTTAAATAAACGCAAATTATATTTGACAGATTTTATCAATTTAACAGATTATAATTCTGTTAAAAGAACTAAACTTTCACATAATTCAGAAAATAACATTGTTACTAAAACAAGTAATAACAATTCTTTTAGTTCAAAACCTAAAGATAATAAAAAAATTTGTGAAAGTTCTGATAGTTCTGATGGTTCAGATGATGGTTCAGATGATGGTTCAGATGATGGTTCAGATGATGGTTCAGATGATGGTTCAGATGATGGTTCTGATGATGGTTCTGATGATGGTTCTGAAGAATCTGATGACAGTGTTAATCAAAAACAATCAGATAATCCTGATAACTATGCATTAGAATTATTATCAAAAAAATATAGACACAATAAAAAGTCTTCTGGTAAAAATATAGCAGATTTATATCATAAAACAATTGAAAAATTAGATATTAAATTAAAAAAAATAGAAAATAAGAAAACCAAAGAATACAAAGAATTTAAGAATAAAATTGACTCTTGTAAAAGTCTTGAAAATTCTCTAAGAGACAGTATTGATGAATTAGGTAAAAAATTTAGTATTAATAAGTTTATAAAAGAAAAAGAACTTGGAACAAATGGAAAAAATGGATCAAATGGATCAAATAACTCTATGATAATAAAAAATATGGATGATTTAGTGTTTACAATACTATTTACTGATCCAAATCTTTTTAATAAAAACAATGATGGAAATGATGGAGATAATGAAGGAGATGGAGAAGATGGAGTAGAAGATGAGGAAGAAGGTGAAGATGATTGGGATAAACAGTTAGAAAAACTATTTGGTAATTTAGATGAAAACGGAGTTGTTTCTGAAAAAACGAATAATTCCAGATCAAACTCAACGAAACTAGATAAGGAATTTGAAGAATTATATGATCAAGAAAATACTGCTACACAAAATGGTCTTAAATATTTCAAAACCCTAAGTAACGAAAAAAAGAAAATATATTTAGAAAAACTAAAACAAGTAAAACAGTCTTTAAAAGAAGAAGAAAAAAGACCAAATTATATGAAAATATTAGATTGTGAAACAACTGAGGGAAATAAATCTATAATTCTTCAAAAAATAAGTACATTTGATAATATAAGGGGTTCGTCAGAATTTTATAAATTAAAAACCTGGATTAGTAAAATAATGAAAGTACCTTTTGGAAAATATGTAAAACCTCCAGTAGCAAAAAATGATGGTTCAAATAAAATACGAGAATATTTAAAAGGTGTGAGAAAACAATTAGATGATGGTATTTATGGTCATGAAACTACTAAAGATCAATTAATCAAAATTCTAGCTCACACTATAACTAATCCTCAAGAAGGTGGTAATGTATTTGCTCTCCAAGGTCCTCCTGGTGTAGGTAAAACAGCTTTAATTCAAGATGGAATTGCTAAAGCATTAGGACGACCATATTCTTTTATTAGTTTAGGTGGTGCTACAGATGCATGTTTCTTAGAAGGACATGATTATACATATGAAGGTTCTAACCATGGAAGAATTGTAGAACTATTACAACAAGCAGGATGTATGAACCCAGTAATTTATTTTGATGAATTAGATAAAGTATCAGAAACAGCAAAAGGTGAAGAAATTATAAATATTCTAATGCATATTACTGATGCAACACAAAATTCTCATTTTAATGACAAATATTTTGGAGGTATTGATTTTGATCTTTCCAAAGCTATAATAATTTTTTCATTTAATGATGAACAAAAGATTTCAAGAATTTTAAGAGATAGAATGAAAATTATAAGAGTAAAAGGATACAAAATGTTAGATAAATTAAATATTGCTAAAGATTATCTTTTACCAAAGCTTCTAAAACAAATTGGTCTAGATGATATAAAAATAGAGTTTTCAGATGAAATTTTAACTTGGTTAATTGATTCTTATACTAATGAAGGTGGCGTTAGAAGATTAAAAGAATTACTAAATGATATACTTTTGGAAGTAAATTTAAGAAAACTTGAAGATAATAAAATTAATGGAAGTAAGATAACTAATTCATTAATAATTACAAAAGAAATGTTAGAACAAGATGTAATTAAAAAGAAAAGGAAGATTGAACACCTTAAAATAAATTCTGAGGCTAAAGTTGGTATAGTAAATGGACTTTGGGCTAATGAATTAGGAGTAGGTGGTTTAATTCCTATAGAATGTTGTTGGATACCTTCGACAGATAAATTACAATTAGAGCTTACTGGTATGCAAGGTAAAGTAATGAAAGAATCTATGTCAGTAGCTAGAACTGTAGCTTGGAGAATTTTACCTGATAGTGTAAAAGATGCAGTTAATAAA
>JACCDO010809859.1_pt1 | contig 14184 bp, 17 predicted proteins | sample 7446101 | NCBI WGS metagenome assembly JACCDO01 (sample SAMN15323440, study PRJNA562643) | freshwater metagenome | isolation source: river surface water | place: USA:Blue River Watershed | collected 2017-08-16
CATTTATTGAAAACTAAATTTTCACATAATACTTTTAGATCGGGTTCAACATCCTCAATGGCAATCATTTCGAATGCGTTTACGATACCCATATCCATTCCTGCATCTAATATTGCATTTGTTAAAAATACACTATGTATTGACTCACGAATTTTGTTCACGCCACGGAAACCAAAGGATAAATTGGAGATACCACCACTAATTTTACTGTAGGGGCATATTTCTTTGATAACTTTAGCGGCTTCAATAAAATCAACACCATAGTTAGCGTGCTCTTCCATGCCTGTACCGATAGTCAAAACATTCGGATCGAAAATAATATCTTCAGGAGGAAACTTTACTTCGTTGACTAATATATCGTAACTACGTTTGCAGATACGAATTTTTTCAGGAGCAGTAGCAGCTTGACCAGCTTCGTCAAACGCCATTACAACGACAGCTGCACCATGTTTCTTCAACAGAGTTGCATGTTCTTTAAATAATTCCTCGCCAACTTTTAATGAGATACTATTAACAATGCATTTACCTTGACACCATTTTAATCCAGCTAAAACTATATCAAACTTAGAAGCATCGAGCATAAATGGAACTTTAGCTATCTCTGGTTCGGTCACAGCTATTTTAACAAACTTTTGCATAGCAGCTAAACCATCAAGCATACCATCATCAACATTTATATCAATTACGTGTGCGCCATCAACAATTTGTTTCTTAGCAATATCCATAGCCTCGCCATACTTTCCAGCCATCATTAATTTTTTAAATGCTAATGAACCAGCAATATTACAACGTTCACCAATATTCAAGAATGGCATGCCTAAATGGTTGTACACATCATCTACGACCAAGTCTTCTAAACCTGATAACCACATTTTAGGACGACCAATTTTGGGCAATTGACGAGGTTTGTAGCCTTTGTCATCAATCCATTTTTTGATCGCAGCAATGTGAGCTGGAGTAGAGCCACAGCAACCTCCAACCATGTTTAACCAATTGTTTGCGAAAAAAGTATCGTTGTAACGAGCCATGTCTTCCGGAGTGTCGTCATATCCTCCCATAGCATTTGGTAAACCAGCGTTAGAATAAACGTGTACGAAACATTCAGCACATGCTGCCAACCTCTTAACAAATGGAACCATTTGTTGTGCACCAAGTGCGCAATTTAATCCAACACACATGGGCTTTGCATGGCGGATAGACGCATAAAATGCTTCAGTCGTTTGACCAGATAAAGTGCGACCACTTAAATCTACCAACGTACCAGAGACAAAGACGGGAATATCAACTTTGGCGCGTTCTAAATATTCGCCAATTGCATATAATGCAGCTTTGGCATTTAAAGTATCGAAAATAGTTTCGACAATTAAAATATCAGCACCACCATCCATCAAACCAACAATCTGTTCGAAATAAGCATCGACTAATTCATCAAATGTCACGTTACGCATAGATGAGTCTTCTACACTTGGAGAAATGGAACCTGTTCGATTAGTTGGGCCTAATGCACCAACAACAAATCGTGGCTTAGATGGATCTTTAGCAGTAATTTCATCACAGGCTTCACGAGCAAGACGTGCACCAGCATAATTCAACTCATAGGCCAAATTTTCCATTTTATAATCAGCTTGAGCAATGGTAGTAGAACTGAATGTATTTGTACCAATAAGCCTAGAACCACTTTGTAAGTATTGTAAGTAAATATCCTTTATGACGGCAGGTTGTGTCAACGAAAGTAAATCATTGTTTCCTTTTACATTGCAAGACCAATTACTAAATCTTTCTCCACGAAATGCTTCTTCGTTTAACCATTTGCTTTGCTTCTGTATCATAGTTCCCATGGCACCATCGTACATAGTAATTTCGGTATTGAATAAATGTGTAATATATTTACGAGTACTATCACGGCCTCTAACAAATGCAGAGTTTGGAACACTATTTGTCCAGTCAATGCGCAAATCTGTCCAGTTTGCCGCTTTCCCTTGAACTTCAACACTATTAAGCTTACCAGCACGTGCTGCGACGATACTTGGATGATTTAATGTACTCCACAGATAAGAAGGAGGTATTTTATTCTGGGCATATTCAGATGATGGAGCTGGAGGCTCTAATGCAACTTTTGGTTCAATTTTATCGTGACTAAAAGTTTTTCTAGGCTTTGGGGCCATTGGTGGTCTATTAGACCCGTTACCTTCACTGGTCATTTGGATGTTTCCGTCTCTTCTTCTGCACCACGAAGACCTTGCGTGTCACACACAGGCCCTGCAGAAATCCAAAAATTGAAAAATGAAAAACTATCTTCTCCTAATAAAACCTACTTAATACGTTTACAACAACTTTTAAAAAATACAATATTTGATATCTAAGTTAAAGAGCATAAACTCCTGTCAGATTGATTCTTACTCTCAGATTGACATAATTAATCATTATTAATGAATCTAATTTACTTTATGATGTAAAATATACAAATTTATTCATACCACGATACTAATCCAAGGCCATCACTCGTGATACTGCCAATAATAGTCATAGCAGCACCATTTATCAAAATATCATCAATAACATCATTTTTAAATTTTGTTGAATTTGCTATTAGATTTGCACCCGAATTAACATTCGGTTGTGAAGTTTTCCCTGTCGCTAACGAATGTGGACGAAAATGAATATATTTCACTTGAAATCTTATTTGATCGTTTTTCTCTATTATGAATTCACTGCCTTGAAAACTCCATATCCATTTATTATCTGAATACACTGTATGTTCAGATAGATTGTAAGAGGGTATATATATATCCGTGAAAAAATCTAAAGAAACTTTAATGCCATTAGGATCCACCGCTACAATATTTCCCGTTAATATTTCTCCTTCAAACGGTATAAATATTATCAATCTAAATCGAACTAGAAGATGAGCGGCACCTTCTGCAGGATAAACAAACTGATCGCCTATATGCACATAATCATATAAACCAATACAAAAACCAACATCGGGTAATATTTTATTACAATATTTAGCTTCAATCTGTTCCTCTAAAACCTGTAAGACATCACGAGAAAATTGATCAGGAAGAAGCTTTAATTTATCTTCTAAAATTAGGATTTGAAACATTGTATCACTGCTTATTCATATGATTTTTTATATCTTTGTTTTTCGCCTGGATGTTAGTAGAGTTCAGCTGCTGAACTTTCTCACTAGGTAGGCAATTTTTTTTCACGATCGTGTCGGCGATGGCTGAAAGGAGAGGAAAAACAAAAACAAGGAAAGGCAAAGACATACCTTAAAATAGTTCAATCGCGGCATTCCAATGATTGATCCCGCAGTAGAGGAAGCTGTTAAGCGTGGCAATCCAGTTTGTTTCATGGATGTGTCAATAGCAGGCATACACGCAGGTAGAATAAAAATTGAATTATTTGCAGATATTGTTCCAAAAACTGCTGAAAATTTTCGTCAATTCTGCACTGGTGAAATGAGAAAAAGTAACTTGCCTATTGGATATAAAGGATGCACTTTCCATAGAGTTATAAAAGATTTTATGATTCAGGGTGGCGATTTTGTAAATGGTGATGGCACTGGTATTCAGAGTATTTATGGCGCTAAATTCCCAGATGAAAACTTTTTACTTAAACATAGAGGTCCAGGTATACTTTCTATGGCCAATTCGGGTCCAAATTCTAATGGCTGTCAATTTTTTATAACATGTGCTAAGACAGATTGGTTAGATGATAAACATGTTGTGTTCGGAAAGATTATTGATGAAGATAGTCTACTAGTCATACGTAAGATTGAAAATATACCCGTGGATGCGATGAAAAATGAACCTAAGCTCCCAGTAGTTATAACGGAGTGTGGCGAATTATAATTTTTGTTCATGTGGGCTGATTTATTCGGCATCATGTACAGTAATGTTGATGTGATGCCGATACGATTCATTAAGTTAGTGTTGCTCAGATAATGAATGACACCCTTAAAGCAAAACAGTTGGCATTAACGAGAAGATTTATTGACTTAATTTCCTTCATTTGGAAATTTTACTGGAGAAATTAATTTGTTGAAATTGTCTTATATTTGTATATTATGTTTTTTTTACAATATTATTGTTATTGTAAATTTACACTTATGATATCATTCTATAATATTTTACCTAAACATTGGTGGTTGCCATCTCTTGGAATATACACTTTCTTGGATTTTCCATCCAGGAACATTTTTCATTATTTCTTTTTCTTCGTCTATTTGTTGATTTATTTTGCTTAGTAACTCTCGTTCTTGCTCGACCATTAAATATGGTAAAATTGCCATTCTACTTTCTCTTTGCTCTGCTCGTAATTGTCTTTTCTCTATATTCGTTTGACCAATCTAAAAAACTTGTTGTTAGTTATGGTTTTAAATATTACAAATTACTAGATACCTGATAAAAACCATATGCAGTCATGACACAAACACCCAAACAAATAGCCCAACCAGGTGGACCTCTATTTCCTATACCTCGTCTCGTATTTACCTAATTATTTAGTAAAAAAATATTTTAGATTAACAGTACACATATGTGTGTATTTATTACCTCAGGATAACCACCCCTTGGTGGCATATCTTGGTTACCAATAGCAATCGGCTTAACTCCATCAAATCTGATGAATGAACGGATCATCGTCGGTTAATCCTTGTTTTTCCAATGGTATTTCCACCGACTTATTTTTATCAAGGCCTTGCCCTGAATCCTAGGGTTAGGTTACAACATACAACACAACTTTTCAAAATAGAGAGATGGAGGAAATATAATCGAATCTACCAATTGATTTTGTCGAGATTTTTCTAATTTTAATTAGCTAAAAGATTGAATATAGTAAGTCGTCGAGCCGGACAATTACCCGGAACCTGCGTCTTCAGTACAGGTACACAGTTCACTGAGGAGAAAAGACCTTGCTCGTTTGTTTGTTTCTCTATTACCAACTATGGCAGTTTATTTACGAAAGATATCACAGATTAAATGTTTAGCAACCAATGGAAAAAATATATTATATAACAGATACCATAAAGGAGCGATAGATTGTACATTTGCGGCTTCTATAGATAAGCATGATAGTCCAGAAAAAAGACTCCCATTGATAGAATCTTATCGTCCAAGATGGCCTGAACCTACTATTTCTGGTAATAATATTATTAATTATTACTAATATACCATTTAAATTTACATTTAATTAATTTTTAGATATGAAAATACAACAATTAATTCCCACTAGAACTATTCCAGATAGTGTGTTAAGATTTAGATTAAAAAGTACTTTTGAACATGGTATAAGTGTATATTATCCGCATTTAAAATATCATCCAGCTGATTACAAGGTTGCATTATTTGTGAATATAAATGATTTAAATTTAACGAAAGAGGAAAAGATTATTTTGAGGGTATGACAATGAAACACAATATACGTCAATACAATATTATAATTTATGTCTCATTAATATCTATCTTTAATAGGAAATGGTTGGGACTAGATATAATGTAGGAAAAAAAGAAATAAAATTAACATGTGAAAGGTTTCCCAATCGTATTGAAAACAAAAGATATTTGGTTTTATTATTAGAAAATTTAGTAAGAGAATGTAAAAAACTATTTGCTATGTCTGAGAAATACCATGATAGTAAAAATATATAATTTGAAAGAAAATTTCTGTATTTATTAGGATGTAACAATTATTAATACATTTTTTTACTTACTTATGAGTTCAACTGCTTTACCAGATGACTTAGACCAATTCATCAACGCTTCTAATAATAGTGATGATTCGACATCATCTCGACAAGTTACTCTAACATCCTTTGTATCAATATTCGCATCAATAGATTCAACACCTAAAAGGAGTAATAAATATTTTTTAAAGTTTAATCATATATTAATATTAGATATTTTACCATCTATTTTACTCAATATTCGAGTTATAGCACCAGAACAACCACTGCATGACATTTGAACTTTAAAATCAATAGATTTTGTCATTTTTTTAAAACTCTATAAAAATTGCAAGAAAATATGAGGTTAAATGTAAATAAGATACATAATTTACAGGATATACCTCGAATATGTAGAAAACTGGTCACCAAGTATTTACTTGCACTAAGTTCAAATTAGAATGAAATGAACTGGAATCGTAAACAGTAGGAATCCTAGCAAATAGGATGTATTTTGCACCGGACCAAAACCGGGTATTCCGTTACGAATATATCGAATCATATGTTTCAAAAGAGGTGACGATCCTTTGAATGGCATATTTCTAGCATGTTTCTATTCGTTCAGTGTCTTACTACTTGACTATTTTTACGATTTATTCTAAAGCGACATCAAAATGTCATCAATTAGTTCGACCGGAACCATTCTATTTCCCATCGCCAAAAAACTCGATAGAGAGGAGAAAAAGGAAAGCAAAACAAAAAAATGGATACATCAGACGTAATATGTAATGATTTTGATGATGAAATGATGAAAATCGCGGTTGACTATGCAACCATTTCAATTGGAAAAGGATATGGTCCGTTTGGTGCTGTAATAGTTGATGACAAAAATAACATTGTAGGAGGTGGTCATAATCTTGTTAGTGCTGAAAGTTGTGATCCAACTGCTCATGCAGAAATAGTAGCTATCCGGGATGCATGCAAAAACTTAAATTCAACATTATTACATGGTTGTACTCTATATACTTCATGTGAACCCTGTCCCATGTGCTTGGCTGCCACTTATTGGTCCCGCATAGAGCGAGTTGTTTATGGTAATTCAAAACTTGATGCAAAACAATATGGCTTCGATGACAGTTTTATTTATGAAGAGTTGGCAAAAGAAATGCCGGAGAGAAGGTCCCCCTCACAATATTTCGACATTATTTTAATCATTCATAATTTTTCGACATTTTTTTACTTCCATAACTATACGTAGCATAAAATTTAATCAGAGATTAAATCATTACGCTTTAACTTCGTTTGAGAAATTCAAAAATCAAGGGGTAAAGATTATTAGTATTTATTAAATTTTTTGTTACATCAATTCTTATTTATTTATAAAATAATACAGGGAAGACAGATAAGGTAATGTGAACTAACAGATCTTTTACTTTGCTACAACTTAAAATATTACAGGGATCCACCGGGGCCATATTTTTTTACAAGTTTTTCCAACCTTTTTTGGTTCACCTAAAATGAATAATTCACATATAAAATATAATTTATACAACTATTTAAGAGTAAAGAATTACCAATTTGTCATCTGTTTCAAATCTATCTATAAATAATACTTTATCTAAATGGTCATACTCATGTTGAAAAATTCTTGCAGGATAACCTAATTATATAAAAAGTAACTATAATGATGCATAGACAATATAATATAATTGAAATTGACCTTCTAACGATTTATTTACCTTTTCTCCTGTGATAGTTTGATATTCTATATCAATTTTTTTAAATCTTCTGACTTTTCCATAGATTTGAGGAAATGACAAACAACCTTCTTCTTTAAGGTCGGTATCTTCTTCAGATTTACTGGTTATTACTGGATTGACTAATATCATTTCATATTTTTTATTATTTTCATCTCCTATAAGTAAAAAAATGATTAAAATGCACATAAGAAACTCCACTTGTTGATAATATATTATTACCTAACTCGTTGAATACCATTAGTCGCTTATTGATACCAACTTGAGGAGCTGCTAATCCAACACCATCAGAAGTATACATTACAGATAACATACTAGATGCAATTGATACCAAATTATCATCAAAATCTGTTATAATTTCATTTTCATTACGTAATTTAGGATTTGGATATTTTAATATTTTTAATTTCATATTATTCGTGGTATTCTGTTCAGGATCATCAACTTTGTTTAACATAAACAGAGATGCTATTTTATCTGTAAAGGAATTTTTTCGGACTTTAGAACGAAGTCCTCGAGTTGTTGTTAATGCAATACTTGTTGAAGGCTTTATAATACTATGTCGTAGCGAATGAACGGTATTGAATATTAGACGATATGACGTGACAACTGAAAAAATTGAACACATCATTATATAAAAATGAATTTGCATCTATGCTTTAAACAGTTTTTCTATGTTGATTCAGTTAAACTAATGAATGCTCTGTAAAGTTTTTGTCAACCTTTTTGTCAAAAGTTTTTGTCAAAAACTTTTTGACGGGAAGAATTTTTTGGCAAGCCGGTACCTGCAACCCATTTTTAAACTTTTTAAACTTAATACATAAATAAGTGTACATTAATTTCCTTGGCCAAAAATTCCCATTTCAACGGCATTCTTAAACTCTTCTTTAGATGCTGAAACTTTACTATCATCAATTGGGGATGTATCCAATTCTCTAGGAGCAATATTTTCGTACGCAGGATTATCGACATCTTCATTCTTCTTACTACCATAAATTTTATATGGTATGACATCTTTCAGTAAAGCGTTACTACCTGCTCCCATTTCTTCTAATGCATCTATTAACTCATTAATACCCTTTTCACCAAGTCTTTGTTTTAATAGTAACAATAAAGCATGCTGACTACGCTCTCTGTTGTGCAATCTAACCTCTAATGCTTGTAACGCGGTTGTTAAATGGATATTATGATTGCTTTCCATGATTAATTTGTTTGATAAATTGTTTTTTTCTTGCTTTAACTGCTGAAATCCTACCATTAACCGTCTAACTTCGTACATAACTACTTGCTTTGCAATAGATTTTGACATTTCTGTAGAATGATTAAGTTGTGGTGGAACAATTCCTTTTTTGGATATTTTATCACTTTCTTTATTCACTTTATGCTTATCAAGATACTTTTTACTTACGGGACTATTACCTCGTTCCGGACTATTACTTTTATCAATTGGATCTGACGAAGAGATGACATAATTTGGAATTGATTGCTGCAAACGATTATATTCTTCCCTTAGAGATCTAGCTTCTCTGCGAGCAATTGCTAGCTCCTCTTCTCTACTTAATAAAACGTCGCGTACCAAACATTTTCTTTGAGCTATAGGTCCTTGTGTGCATTCTAGTAGTTTACTATCTAATTCTTGTAAACATATCCTTAATTCTCTGTTCATATTCGAAAGTTCTCTATTTAAAGCTCGTTCAGCATTCAAACCAATAATTAAATCATTATTATTTTCTAATTCTGTGAGTTTGTGTAGACAATTATACAATTCATTCTTCGCTTTACATAGCTCCTCATCTTTACTTGCAATATTTCTATTATTATCCATACTAACAATTTTATTCCACTTATAAAATGCTCTGGTTACAATTTTAGATCCGGGAATACTTAAGTTTCGAATCATTCGTGACAGTAGCTTTCGCTTCATTTTTACTTTGTTAAAATTCAGAACCTGATTTTTCCATTTTGCAAAGCGACAATACATAAAATAATTTGTTAAATTTGATGCCATTTTTTTCAATTTCTTATTCCTGATATCCTCTTCTTTGGTCTTCTTATCAATTTCTTTTAATTTTCTTAATTCTTCTAGTTCATTACTTAGGATATTCTTATTTTCCAATTTATTATTCTCTACTGAAGTACCCGTAACTTTAGAATCGCCACTAATGAATTTACTGCTTTTTGGCAGAATTATGCCAGTAGTATGTGCAACTGCGTTATCAACCGCTTGTATAACATTCCAAATAATTTTATTAGTGTAATCTATATCCTCGACAACTTTCGACAAAACAAATGTTTGAACTTCATAAACTTCTTTCTGTGTAAGCTCATTAAAATCAGATGCCAAATAATTTCCAGATAAAAATGAGTACAATCGAGATATTCTAATATTTAAAATATTTAAAATATTTCCAATATTTGACTTATAACCATCATCATCAGCAGTAATTAAAGCCACAATTATTGGGTGCTCCATAACTGATTGAATTTGGTTCACAATACCATTCAACAAGTTGTTAGTAAATCCTTGCATCATTTGATCAAATTCGTTACTTACCTCATATTCTTTATTACTAATTTCATCAAGTAGCATCCCAGCGTGCGATTGTCTCAATAATGAGTTCAATTCATACAACACACTGTTAATATTGCTTATTACTGTTACATCACCACCTTGTAAATCTTCGGCGATTATTTCTGCTTGGACATATAAAGGAACTTTTACATCAGATAATGATTCAATTGCAATTTTATTATTATTATCTTTAAAATTTGCGTCATCCATATTAGCATTATGGCCCAGTATTTCATTGATTATAAAATCAATTTTTGCAGACGAAGGAAGTGACATCAAATTAATTAATTCCGCTATAATTGGTTCAACTCTTGGTTTAGTGCTTTGAAATTGAACAGCAGAACCAGTACCAATACCAGATTCTTTGCTACGCAATAAAATTGCAAAAGAATTAGAATCACTAGAAATTCTAGTTTTAGGTTTATTGTCTAAACCTATTCTAGTCGAATCTTCGTTTAATTTTTGAGCAAATATTGGATAATTATTGCTATCTTCCATATTATACAATGCTTCACTATTGTATCGATCATATCGTAATTTTGGTGCTTGTCCATTATTATTGCTAATATTTCTATTTTTATTCGTATCTATTTCTGTAATATTACTATTGTTACTATTATGAATTTCAGGGGATATCCTGCGTATTTCATTTGACTTATACAACTTATTATCATCTATTAGCAAATTATTGTTGTATTTCATAATATTATTGATTTCTTCATCGACATTACTATTTTCGTCATCGACTGTAAAATTATGTGCAATATTATTACCGATATTATGACCGAACTTATCAAATGATGAATCATACTGTGGTACAATATGCGGTGGTAAATTATTTTTTTTATACCCTGAACCTCCAGTAGTAGGATCAATATGTATTGCCAGTGGATGATGTAAATCGGAAGCTGGATAATTAATTGAAATTGTCATATTTTTTTGGTCATTTCTAGATTCATGGTAAGAATAATGATTGTCACGTGATTGATTTCGGCGATCAGGCAGACTTCGCGAAAGTGAATTGTTTGGTATATTGTTATTACTAGGAAGTTTTGTAGGTTGTTGATTTTGTTGCAATATTTGCGTTTGAGTTATTTGTGAAGATGGCGGTAATGAAGAATTATTGGAATTATTATTCACAATAAATTCATTGTGGTTTACTCCTTGCAATGGTATGGGTAAAATAGGATTAGAATCTTGATCTCGACTTGTTTCATCAACAGGAGGAGGAAATTCTAAAAATCTGTAAAACTTTGTTGCATTACCAAATCTTATGTAATCCCCATACTTAATCATACATTTACTGTTTACTTTAGATATTTCCATAGGATTAGATCCAACAAAAGTTCCATTTCGCGACTCTATGAAAAGTTTGTAAAGTTTAAAATATTTTAAATAATAATAATAATAATAATAATAATAATGAATTGTACCATAATCTTCTACATACGCCGTTATTCCTTGTCCATTACTCTTGAGTTCAATTATTATAGCAGCATGATTTTTACTTATGGATTGACTATCAGGTTGGATATTGTTATTACTACCACGTCCAATTGTCACTTTTCCTGGCACTGGAAGCTCGTAAAATACTCCGTTGTCTGTAGCTAATACAACCATAATGACTTACAATGGCTACAAGTTAACTCAAACTTGAATTCAACTATTGTTATATATTTTCAATTTTTTTAAATCTGTACCAGGTCCCGGTTCCGACCAGTAGCTAGTGGAATAATTAATTTAAAATACATATAATATACATAAGTATCAAGCCAGCCCAACGACAAGGATGTACAAGTTCTCTATCGATACTTACCCCCTGACTTTCTAAATAGATGAAAGTGGGAGGTCCGCCCGTCCTTCCAGTCAGCTGCGCCGTGTGCCGTATAGTAGGGCTCGGGAGAAATGCACCCAGGAAACCTTAGCGTTGTACGATTCAGGTATATATGCGAACGTAGGTTGCCTACGTCATATATTCCTAGGTAAGAGTATCGTTACATACTAAGAAGAGATAACGTCACCTAGTCGTAACCCTAGAGAGTAGTTCCGCTATTGCGGCCAATCCACTAGTTTGTAGATTTAGATCTTTTGTGTCTTAAGGAAACGCCACAAGTACACGTCATTGTTGTACGTGGCATTTCCCTGTTGTTGTCCGTTCTTTCTGTTGCTTCCATAGCCCGACTCTGTCGGTTTACCATAGCCGCCTGAGTCTTATTTAAAAAATATATCTTCTCAACTCGATCATGTCAGGTACAAAATTATATAAAATTGGTATGATTCATACGATTCATTGTCATATACTATAGGTGGAAATCATACAATTGTTTTAATTCAATACACTCCAAATCTGGCAACCAGGACTTACTTGGAATGCGATGGTATAAATCTTGCAATGGAAGCAATTATCAAGATGTATGATTTGAAATTAAAGGAATTGAACCCATCTGTTAAATCTATTACCTATACTATAGATGATTTATACAATTATATTGATTCACTTGCTGACATATCTGCATTATCACTAGATCCAACAGCACAAAAATATGTTCCTCACGATCGCGCCTGGATAAAAACTAAAATATTTCAACACTTAAAAAGTAGTGCTTAATAATTTTATTATATACAATAATCATAAATATTACATTAATTATGCAACACTAATTGTTCTCACTACTGATACATTATCATCACGATCATGTTGTGATACAGAAGAAACGCTTCTGTACGACGCTATGCTATTATTATCTATATTAGCAGTAACTAAAATCTTATCATCATTCTCTTTATTTCTACCTGTTTGTAAATACCATGCGGCAAAAAACAGAGTTAAATAGCAAGCCACAAAAACTGCCATGATGTAAATTAAAAAAACCCAACCATACTCTTCATATATATATCCACTTAAAAATGATGAGGATCCTGCAATACTAAATAAGAAAAAATCATTTACAGCTTGGACGTCTGTTGCTTCATTACGATTGTATGAGCTTGTTAACATAACTGTGCCGGTGGAAAAAGAAAGATTCCATCCAATGCCAACTAAAATCATACCAAATGTATAATTAAATAAATTTTGACCGAGTCCCATGACCAAAAGCGACGCGGCGAAAATTATACCACCAACAATCGCAACAAATAATGAACCTAAAGAATCGATTAAATATCCTGAAATAAAACCAGGTGAGAACATGGCTAAAAAATGTAATTCCATAACTAATGAGCAATAATACAAAGAAAAATCATCAGCGCTCATTGCTAATTCCACGTCACTCATGATCATTATCATTATTGTATGAGCCAAAGTAGCACAAGAACAAGAAATAATAAATGATGGTTGCATCATAATTTCGACTAATGGTCTTTTAGGTCCGTACAAAATAACTGATGTTAGGTCGTCAGACCTACTCATAGTTGGAAAACTAATAGCATTAATTGTTAAAGTATTAATTAGACCTATAACGCCCATAATTATAAATGAACCACAATACTTTTTGCTAAGTAAATCAACGGATGTTTGAGCACAAGTAGGACCTAAGAATGCTGCGATTATACCACCCGATAAAACATAAGTAATTGCTTTTGATTTAAGATCTGAGTCCGCGCATACTTCAATTGCTATATAAAGGAAGAATTATATTGGAATCATAATTAAAATTGCTTTGGTACATACCTACAAATCGATAAAACTGGCCTAATCCTTGCCCCAATCCAACGCATAAGCAAGATATATATAATAAATATAATTGATTCGTAGTCATTGCTAAATAACCTAAAAAACTTCCTATTAGTTGACTTATACATCCAACTAAAAATCCATAATATCGTCCATAATTTCGAAACAGCCATGATGATGGCACTGAAGATATTGCAGCACCAAATAAAAATATACCCACAGTAAATGAAGACATAGAATCTGATGCGCCGAGACTTTGGGCTGATATTGGGCCTAAAGAGGACGAATGAGTGTGAAATTGAGTGTTACTTTATTATTATTTTCACCTATAGTAGTTAGTAAAGTTGATGTTGTTAGCGTTAGTGCCCAAGCAATTGCTAATCCACACAAGTTAAAGTAAATACTGCCAACAGGATTGTTAGAATTACTTTTCATTAATGGTTCATCCAAAGCATCGTCACCATCGCCACTCATCGTCATACTGTAACTTCTACTTTAAGTGTTTTTTTGTCTA
>JACCDO010744384.1_pt1 | contig 14183 bp, 16 predicted proteins | sample 7446101 | NCBI WGS metagenome assembly JACCDO01 (sample SAMN15323440, study PRJNA562643) | freshwater metagenome | isolation source: river surface water | place: USA:Blue River Watershed | collected 2017-08-16
AGTGCTATACATTATATGCGGGAAGGACGTTTAGGCAGTGTGTTCTCCTTCTTTTATTTTCGCGCTTCCATCATGAATCCTTTGGTGCCCTATTCTTTGGGGCACGGCATTCTTCGAGGGGAGCGGGTATTCACCCCCACGTTAGGCTGGTCCTCCTATTGCTATGGATTCTTAGAATGTCCCCATGTTCTCGAATATGTAGGCACCGATGTCATTCCGGGAGTGTGTAAAAAGACCCTCGAATTTGCTGAGAAATACTACCCCGAAAAAAAGACGACCATTTTTTGCGAACCCTCGGAGAACTTGATGTTGGATGCTCGATTTAGGCGAAAATACGGGGACTATTTCGACGTGGTGTTTTTCAGCCCGCCCTATTACCGCTTGGAAATGTATGCGGGGGAAAATCAATCCACCGAAAAATACAAGACGTATTCGGCGTGGCTGGAGAACTATTGGCGAAAAACGGTGGAATTGTGTTATTATGTTCTCAAACCGGATGGAAAAATGGCCTATATATTGTCGGGGTATGGTTCCGAGAACACGAAAGGGGAATATGATTTGCTGGGAGATATGAATAAAATCGCAAAGGCGGTGTTTGAAGCAAAACGCCTCCAGGTTCTCCCCATGTATAATAAAAATGTGCATGTGACAACCCATCGCGAAACCGCGGAGAAGATAGTAGTTTTTGTGAAGTGATATAGATGTTTGTGAAGTGATATAGATGTTTGTGAAGTGATATAAATGTTTCTTCATGAATACTAGTATTATGTATCTCAGCAAACTCTTTCTCAAATATATGGCATGGGATTCTTTCCCTTTTCGAAAAAACCCGGTCATACATTTAGGCCGGTGGTCGGTTGACCATGGAAACAAAACCATCAAGAATCGGGTCGATTTAGCAAACGAAGACCACTGTGGTCCGTGCGGGCAATATAGATTGACGAAAACGGACTCTTTGCGTAAGGAAAAACCCCGATAAATATGATGATGTCTATACAAACATCATCATAGATTACTTACATCCCTCAATATGTTGTATCATTTCGGCAGGGTAATCCATTTCTTTCAAAATTTTAATGGCGCCTTGTATCTCCGAAATACCGGGTTCTAATGTATACGTGAATTGGAATTCGCCATTGGCTAAATCTATTACACCCATCTTGTAATTGGCGATTTTCTTCGATTTCTTGAATTTCTTGCACACATACACATAATGGGTCGTTAGCATGAAATCAACGTGACGATAGGTGGACAAATATTTCAAGAATGCATAGGCCGACTTGCCTGCTTCCGTCGGATTCGTGCCCGAATACAATTCGTCGAAAATGCAGAAATGGCGCGAAACGTCGGCGGGGTTCTCTCTGACCAGTGTAATAATTTCTTTGCATCGACGTGATTCCGCCTGGAACAAACTATCGCGTCCCGACGTATCCGGAATATTCAAATAAGAATGAATATGCGTATAAGGCTGAACGACCGACGACGCATAAAATCCACAGCCGACTTGCTGACTCACAATAATATTGATGGTGGTGGTTTTCAAAAGAGTCGTCTTGCCCGCTGCATTCGGTGCACTGACAATCATGTTCTTGTCGAATTTGCAAGTGTTTTTCACAATGGAAGACTCATGTGCTAAAGCAGGATAATATTGCTCTACCAGTTTCGTTTTTTTCGTATTGGAAAATCCCGCATAATTGACCCGGCCTTCGCATATGTTCTCGTGGATTCCGCGCAAATTATCAATGTATCCTTCAAATCCGAACGAATAGCGCAAACTCGTGTCATAGTGTGGATTTTTATGGAAATGGTAGAAACATTTCATCATGTATCCGATTTCGGTGATTTTGCCTACATAATTCCCGAAAGGTTGGATGGTAGCCAGTTCTTCGGCGAAGGTGCGGAGAACATTGACATGGTTAATTGTGGTTTTGCAGAACGTTGAATAGGTGGCTTTGCTATGATGCATGGTGGCAAAGGTTTCCATTTTATGAATAGAAGCATCGATATAATTCTTTAAATCATGCAAAGAGGTATTCACGTATTTAACATTGCGATAGAAGCGCGCACAGGCATTGATGTTTTGATACATTTGCAATCCATAAAATACGAAAATCATGAGCAAATAGACGACCTTGTCGATACTTATTCCATCTTGCATACTCATAAGTGCTTTGCCGATGAAATGGTTGCGTGCAATGATTTTCAGCATTTCGATATATGACCCAAACGTAATAGGGGCCTTGTTGAACTTTAGCAATAAAAAGGGAATCAGCAAAAACAAAAAGGGCAAAAACAAGGAAAAGAGGGGGGACAGCAAATGAATCATCGATAAGCCTTGCAAGAAACTAGACGAATGATTCAAGTATTCTAAGATTTGCCAGTCAATATAGGAATATCTTTCCATAAACGAATCGTCGTTTTTCGCCGCATCCCATGCATCCATGACGCATTTGTAATTGTCTGCGTCCATGATACATCCTTTGTGTGTTTCGATTTGACTATGATAAGTGGCCATATCGGTCAATACCTTTTGCGTGTCTTCTAAATAGGGGATGTGACTAGTGAACGTGCGATTCCATTCGGGAATCATCTGTTTCGCAAATGGATGTCGTGGTTTGAATAATGTGTCATAGGTGGATGGCGATTCGCTTTGCGATGTGACCAGTTCTAAATCTTCGGAAACGACGGTTGAAAGGGGGTGTTTGTAGGATGCGTCTAAATATTCAATGGGCAAGAGAAAGGGGTCGTGCAATGTTTCAGGAGGTTTTTTGTCATGGGTTTCGGATGGATTTATATGAGCCTGGAGTTTGGCGAGAATATGTTGCATACTTGTATTGTGTGCTTAAAATTTGTTGTTGCGCTTGACGCAATAACAAACTATGATTTAGGCTTGAATGATTTAGGCCTTCAAAAAGTGGCGGTTAATGTATTTTTGTATGGTGAAATGTGTAATTGTAACATTTTGTGCTTCGGGTCCCAGCAAAGCAGCTAAAGCGGCGTCTGGCACAATGACGGATTTCTTTTCGGGGTTTTTCAATCCCTTGTCGTCAATGTATTTCATCAAGAATTTAGTGACATCGGTGCGGGCAATGGTGGCGTCGGCAGCAAGACCCATAAAAGCACATAATTCGGGGGTGACTTTTACTGGAAGGGCGAATCCACTAGGTTTGCGGGTCTTTTTAGGTTTTTGTGATTTTTTGACAATTTTAGAAATGACTTGCTCGACGGATTTTTCGAGTTGCTTGAATTCATTGGATAATTCATCCGCTTCGCGTTTATTGGCGGTGATTTTGTCTTTGATTGCGGTCATTTTGATGGTTAATTTCTCCATGACTTTTGCAATATAAGCTGGATATACTGGTTCTGTAGGTTCGTTTTCGGATGGAATGCGGACAATATCACTCATGATTGTGTTATATAATCATTATCGGGTCTATTGTTTATATTGTTTTGGATAACAATATAATCATATGGAGAGACAATCGGAGCGCGACAATAGGAAGACATTGAGGGCATCAAATGCATGGTATATCACATACATGAACAAAATGTAATAAGCAATTCCTCGTATGCGGTTCACATACAAATAAATGCTGGGTGTTTTTTTCATGTCGTGTAAGCATATTGGACAAGCCCTATGATAAGACATCCATGCGGTCATGCATGATGTATGTATGAGAATATTACATTCACAATCTTGTTTCCAATAATAATAGTCAATCGATGCGGGGATGCATATTGTTTGCGATAATATACAAGGTTCGTCTGTATTATCTAAACAAATAATACATGCGTATGTCGAGTCATTTTTTTCTATTTTTTGTATAGGGTTTTTCGTTTTTCTATGTTTTCGTTTTTTTGACATATATACAATGGCTCTATTTTTAAGCGCGCAAAGGTTTAGCAGCTGGCTTTCTTGGACGAGATTTTACTTTCACGGGGGTAAAATCAGCAGGTGGCTCACTCGTTGGGGAGGAAGGTCGGTTCACAATGGGTCTGGAAGCAGCGGCTAATCGGCGAGTTTCGCATAAAATAGGACCACCCTTGATACCACTGATATCGATGGCTAAATATTCATATTTGTCACTGTCGGATTTGGTTAATAAAAACTCGACATATTCACCCTGGGTTAAAAAACAATATTGCTTGTCTTCATTACGTATGGCAGAGTAGTGGGCAAAAATATCTTTATTAGAATACTCACCATCACAAACGGTAACAAAACCATATCCGGCTTTGTTATTGAACCATTTTACTCTACCAATCAGGCGTTCAGAAGAAATAGGGGTGGCTTGTGTTTCACTGCTCATTGTAGTATTACAATAATACACTCTATCGACGGATGGTTTTAAACCCTTTTGTTGATTTATTATTTTCGTAAGCAATTATATAGCATGAAATTTAGAAAGATTGGAACAATAGTATTGTTATTTAGTGTTATAGTGATTAGTTTATTATTTTCCATGATGATTACTGTGAACGAAGGGTTGACCATGAAAAATCCGACAGCGTCAGACATGAAAAAAATAAAAGATATACTCGATGGAACCACGACGTTGCCGAATCCGCCCGACCCGGCAATCTCGATTCGAATGCAGAAAATAGCGGCGATTCGTCCGATAGCGATGCAATATACCATTTTAACCGATATTTACAGAAGCAATGCAAAAGCTTATATAGACGGATTGCAAACTCAAATACAATCTCCTCCTCAAACAAATTCCGATGGAACGCTTGTGGATGCGAATGCGATGTCGCAAGATAAACGGGACAAGGCAAATGCAATCTTGACGTCCAATGACCTTTCACAAGTCGAAAAAATCGGAAAAATAATACCGCTCATTGGCAGCGACGTAGCGTTAAATGATATTGTCACGAAAAACGAAGAATCATGGATGCAAATGATTCGCGATTATATCACAAGTATTGAAAGCACCACTTCTGCAAATGCCGAAATTGCAAAAGCCACCGGTGCTTACTAAGCGACTATTTGGGCGCGAAAATCTGGCTCAATAACTCGTAGTCTAGTTTTTTAGCATGATAACAATATTCCAGGAACAAATAAATATTTTCGCGATATTTGCAATATTCACCCAGCTGAGCCCATTGTTTATAATATTTTCTCCGCTGGTTCTCGGGGTGTAATATATCCGTTGAATTTTCGACAACGCCGGTGGATGTCGCATCGCTCCATGGCAACGTGCCATTGACAAAATACAAATAGCAATAGCCGAGTGAAATCAAATCGTCGCGGGGTTCGTATTCGCATCCCTCATGCACAAAAAAACTGGCATATTTAGGAGAACCGACCAGATTCCGACCAATTTCGGTTTGCATAGTCGTTTGATTGTCGCAAACATTCGCCATGCCGAAATCAATCAAAAACAGCTGGCTCATATGCAACATAAAATTCGCCGGTTTGATATCGCGATGCACAATTTTATGGGAATGTATTTCGCCCAATATTTGTATGGCACGAAACATGATGGTATTGATTTGTTCTGGCTTGCGCGGCATTTTCATATAGTCGTCCAACGATTGTTCATAAAAATCCATGATTAAACAATGATGTTGTGAAAACAAACCATAGTATAACACTGACGGAACACACCGACATCCGCAATGATACAAATAGTTTAGCACAGTGGTTTCGTGTTTTAATGTGTTATAGCTATGATGGGTGCTTTCCAACTTAATCGCGACGGATTGTTTTCGATGAACATGTTCGCCTTTGTATACCGTCCCGAATTTGCCATTGCCGATTTTTTCGAATATGGAATATTTGTGGGCAATCATCGTTACGATAAAAATCTGCAAGTATTTATATACATTCATGGATATACATACTATTACACACAAGACCGAGATGACGATGGAACATATTACGCCATTATTTTTGTGGTCGCTTACCGGAATGCATTTATTATTGGTGGCGATTTTTTTAGGCGCCGTTTACATCAATCCGGAATACATTGACAATGCCAGTATGGCGATTCGGATTTTCGTGTGTTTGTTTCTGTTGATTCGTTTCCATCCATTCCGCAAACATTCGTTGCATCGATTTGATGGGCAAATTATTTTTATTGCTGCCATTTTTTTATTGACAAACGAGGGACTTGCGCAATATGTATTGGCGAATTTTGATAAACCGAATGTTTCACTTCATATATGAAAAAGCACTTAGAATCATTGTCGAATGTAATACAAAGAGACCGATGTTGTCACTGTATCGTCGCGCATTCAATGTGGTTAAGAGCATCATTCCGAAAATCTCGGAAACCGAAATCATCGCGCTCAAATCGGGCGGGGTGTCTATTGACCGGGAATTGTTCAGCGGTAAGGTAGATTATACAAAATTATACAAACCTCTATTACACCCATCAAAAGACCCATTGGAAGATGGAATCAACGAGTTATTGAAAACCACCGGCACCGAAAATATATATCCAAATAAAAATATTCATGCCACCATGAAACGTCTTGGCGAAATGGGGTTGTTAAGCATGATTATCGACAAAAAATACAATGGAAACCGCCAGCCGATAACCACACAATCCAGAATTCTCTCTAAAATTGCGTCATATAATCCGTCACTGGCGGTAACGGTCATGGTTCCGAATTCATTGGGTCCAGCAGAACTATTACAACATTACGGAACCGAAAAACAAAAGGACTATTTTTTGCCGAAATTGGCAGACGGCTCAATGATACCCTGTTTTGGTCTAACCGGTCCGAATAATGGAAGTGATGCCGTGGGTCAAATTGACAAGGGCGTGGTGAAGTCGATTGACGGAAAAATAAAAATCGAAATCACACTCAACAAGCGATATATTACATTAGCTCCCATATCGAATCTCATCGGCATCGCATTTCAAGTCGAAGACCCCGACCAATTGCTGGCAAACAAAAAAAGCGGTATTTCCGTGGCGCTGGTTGAAAGTTCGCAGCCGGGATTGTTGCAACTCACACGTCATAATCCAAACAATGCCGGATTTCCAAATGGAACGATTAAGGGAACTATATGTATTGATGTGGACCAAATCATTGGCGGTGAAGACAACATCGGGGAAGGCTGGAAAATGTTGATGGAATGTTTAGCCGTCGGACGCGGAGTCAGTTTACCGGCAACCGCCAATGGTTCATCGAAATACATCACCCATGCGATTATGAATTATATCAATATACGCAAGCAATTCAATATGAATATAGGCAATATGGAAGCCGTCCGGGAAAAATTCATCGCTATGTATTTGAACACCTGGATGATACATACTTCCGTCAGTTTCACAAACCATATTTTAGATAGCGGATTGACCCCGTCGGTGATTACCGCCATTATGAAGCAACAAACCACCGAGCGCGCTCGAACTGTGTTAAATCATGGTATGGATATTTACTCGGGTAGTGGTATTTGCACCGGGCAAAACAATTTCTTTACGGCTTTTTACAATTCTTCGCCGGTGGGAATTACCGTAGAAGGTTCAAATACGTTGACGCGTGGGCTGATTATTTTCGGTCAAGGTCTGAACAAAAGTCATCCCTATATTTTTCCTATTTTCGAAAGCATTCAAGAAAACAATGTAGATAAATTCAAAACGAATTTCAACAAACTCGTTTCCAGCATAGTTGTGAATTATTGCTCGGTGCTTTCGAAGGGAATTATATGTGATTCATCTGTTCAACAACGGCTCGACATGGCCACCTTGAAATTCAGTATATTGACCAATTTTGTCGCACTACTCGGTGGTAAAATAAAATCAAAACAGATGATATCGGGGAATATGGCGGACATAGTATCGAATTTATATTTGGCATATAGTGTATTATGGTATGACAAACATTTTCAACCAGTCAATGAAACAAATGCATTGCTGCGCGACGAGTGTATACATTCTTTGATGAACGAATTGGATACTAAAATGAATCTAGTCATTGCCAATTATCCATTTCCACTTCTGAAACCCTTGTTGTATCCGATGACCAATCATATAAAGTATGAGAACCTGGAGACGAAAAACAAATTATACAAATTGATTCTAGCGAATAACGAGTTGCATACTATTTTCAAAAATGACATATATTATCGAGGAACGGTGTTAGAAAAAATGGAAGAGTTATTGAAAATGAAAGCAAATACAGATGAATACAACAAGCTATATCAAGATATCATCAGCGTCGGCGAATACCCATTACGCACTTGAATCACGCGATGACCTGTGGAAAATGTCTATTACATTGCCAAATCTTGATAAAGCCGTTGCCTTGAAATGAGAGCATTTGCATTTCAATGGAGAATGACGTAAAAAATTGAATAGTCGTGTCTCGTCAAACATAATCGCAACTACACAAATGGGAAGCGGAACCTCTATTATTTCAAAATATCGCGCGGACGAAGACGCCAGCTTTGCGCTAAATGCATGTAATGATATTGCCACCAATTTCATTACAAATCCATCCAGTTTTCGAGTCATACATGACCCTGCGAAACACATCAAACTGTATAATTGTTATTTAGTGCATCGCAAATCGGTCGGTCTCTATTATATTTGCCGGACATTGCACAAAAATGACTTTGAAGTGTTGTTGTGCGAATACGGAACCATATGCAATAAACAAATCATATTACACGAACAAAAAACCTTTATGAATTACAACCATGTGGAGCATCCGAATCAAATTGCATTCGGACAAAAATACGAACATATTGATATTTATGAGTCTGATGTGAATTATCAGAAAATATATGCAGTGAATCTCACATATGACGAAAACACTCACGGGAAATCTTGTTCTCTTTGTTACAAATCTTATCAACATAACGATACAATATCGTTGACACGATGCAATCACACCTTTCATGCAAACTGTTTGGAAGACTGGTTTGATTTTCAGAGTGCATGTCCATCTTGTAATAAAGCGTGCATGGCTTAAATCGCAGATTAGACCATAGATGGTCATTCGATTCATGAGAAAACGATTTAGACTTTTATCAATATATTTAGTAGATGGACATTGAAAAATTGTTTGCGGACGCGCGGCGCGACCCGACGCTTTTTTCACAACTCGACATAAACAGTATTTTAGATTCTTTAGAAAACACTTCGAATGACTATTTAGAAAATCAGAGCCTGGAATCATTACAAACTGCCGTGCGTGATGCATGCATTCGCGAAAAATTCCCGAAACTCGTGGTGAAATCCTTTTGTGAAAAACTGGCGGATTATCGATTTATTGACCAGATTCGCGATTTACACAAAGGGAAACATGTGCGGTGGGTGCGTTTAGGTTCTGAACCGAAATTGACGAATGGCGGAATCGTGGTGGATATTAAATTTCTGGACAATGGGACCCATGTATTGACGAAAAACAACATGAATCATTTTGTGCAATATAAATTTGATGATTGTTTGACCTTTCAAAAATTGTCGGTGGGAGAACAATTGATTTTGATGGCTTATGAACATCTAGGTGATTGATTTAGGTGATTGAGTTTGAATTACATTTTACAATAATAATCTGTGTAATTATTTTTGTATGCGTTTATTTATATAAATAAATATGTCGTATACACAAGAATGGCTCAAACAATTCGGTACAAGTAGTGATGAATATATTAATGCAATGGCAACGGGTGCTGACGGTTCTATTTATGTGGCGATTAATCGTGGCAGTTTAGAAAATAACGATACAGTAAATGAATCTGTTGCATTTTTAGCCAAATATGATTCGAATGGAAATCAAACATGGATGACACAAATCAATACTGGTAATGCAACTTACAATATGGCAACGAAGATATATATTGATTCGACCGGTTTGATTTATGTTGGGGGATACTATAATAACTTAGATGGTAACGGAAACATTATTGACATATACGTATTTTTAGCTACATATAATTCGAGTGGAAGTCAAACAAACTTCATAGAGTTTAAGACTACTTATACAAATTATATTAAAGCAATGACCGTTGATTCGTCTGGTTCGATTTATGTTGGGGGAATTACAGGAACTAACACCATATTTTTAGATAAATTCGATACAGCAGCTCAAACACAAACGCGGTTTGCTCAAACCACTATGGATAGTAATATTATATCAATAAACATTCAAGCAATAACCATTGATTCATATGGTTCGATTTATCTCGGGGGATACACTAAAAATGAAGTTAACAACATAGACGGATTTGTAGTCAAATTCGATACAACTGGAACTCAATCCTGGCTAATACAATTGGGCACAGATAATACAGAAGATTTTGTTTTTTCAATCGCCATAGGTTTAGACGGTTACGTTTATATTGGTGGGGCTACAAATGGAAGTTTAGGTGATAATGGAAACACTACTTCTGAAACCGCATTTTTAGCCAAATATGATTCGAATGGAAATAAAATATGGATTAAACAATTTGGCACGAATTATGGTGATGTTGCTGGGAGAATTACCATCGGCGTGGATGGTTCTATTTATGTCGGCAAGGGGGGAAATGATAGTAGTTCTGGTATCGAAATGGATACATTTGTAGCTAAATTCGATACGAATGGAAATCAAACGTGGATAAATAATTTTGGGTCAAGTTTGGCTGATAGTATTTTTGCAATGACCACTGGTTTAGATGGTTCAATTTATGCAGGCGGGATGACAGGTGGCGATTTAGGCGGAACAAATGCCGGTGGTAGTGATGTATTTATAACCAAATACAGCGAAACTACAAATAGCGAAACTACAACCACACTAATCGGATTTCGATATTCATCCAATATGATATTTTCTACTAAAGAACTGCGTTCTTTTAAACCCACCATGTTTAGTAGCGAAGACGCATATAGTATGTCGTGGAAAATCTCTCCAAAACAGTTGCCTGCCGGTATCGAATTCAATAAAAGAACGGGTAAAATCATTGGAACACCAACCGCGAAATTTGATGAGCAGACATTCACCGTCTTTGCAACCAGCAGTGATAATATTTCTGCTAGGTATGCATTCAAAATGAAATGTGAATAATTTTTTTACACACACGATTGTGTAAAAAACTATTTCGGCAAATAATTTTTTCGACTTTGTTTTCCCACAGTTTTCGCGCGCCGGCGCGTTTTCACTTTGAGCGTCGTCAAATAAAAAAACTCCTTGATATAATACATGATTTTTTGCGAAACCTTCGTATGAATCTCATAGTCCGGCGACAAATGATAAGGCCGATTCGACAATTTCGTCATCAGCGCTGATTTGTTCGAAAAATAGTGCGGCATCATTTTGAGAGCGCGTGAAGCAATCTCTTCCGCGGAAAGAGCGTGATAATATTGAAATGGCTGTATGTAATAAATTTTGTCAGTGTTCATGTTTTCGTGATATACGTCATCAATAAAACAGATTTCCGTAGATTTAGGCAAAAGTGTGCATTTGATAAAATCGCCATGGGTTTTCTGATGCGAGGTTCGTTCCGGTTCAATGATTTTATCACCCACCTTGAATGCGCAAATCGTCTGGTCGAATAAGTCTCCCCCTATTTTTTCGGCAAAATACTGGGTAATGAATTGTGGAAGAATCGGCGAATAGCGATTGTTGGTATACAAAAAAATACGCGCACAATGCCCCTTTTGCTTTTTCTTGTATAAATATTCCAATATCGTCATTATCCCACATCGCAGAAATTCCGGAAAACAATCGAGTATCACACAAAAGTCTGAAAATTCTTGCGAACTAGAACATTGCCACAAGGCGACTAATGCCGAGAACTCACCGAGAGTTTCGTCTAAATCTAGCGCAATGACTTTGGACGATTTTTCTATTTTTGAACCCTTCGAATACCCACTCTTGTATATTTTTACTAAATTCGCCATACATATATTGTATATACAAAACAATATAGAATTATTACATCTAGTAATCTTAGTGAAATTACCATGATAACCACTGGGTCTTTTTATACCTTAGATGCTATACAAAAGATTATGATGTATGAGCCGCCTTTTTCATTGCCACATGCGATTGTCAATCTAATTCGCGGGCTAGAAAACGAGATTGACCACGTATCATTAGATAAACCAGCGCAACCGCGCCTAAGAAAAAAAACGACGGGGTCGAATGTGCGAAAAATGGATGAGCCGTGGGAAGCACAACCTGTGCTAAAGGCCACTGTTTTAGAAGTGGCAAAAGAGGGATTCGAAAAACAATTAAGTGATATACGAATTCATTTAAATAAATTATCGACAAAAACATACAGCAATATCCGGGACAAAATCATGGAAGAAGTGACTGTCATTCTTCAAAACGAAGAAGTTGCCGAAAAAATCGCCGAATTTATATTTGAAGTCGCCAGTTCGAATAAATTCTATTCCGAACTCTATTCGCAATTATACAAAGAACTGGTGGAAAAATTCCCCATATTCGAGACGGTTATTTATGCATTTTTAGACAAATACATGGACAGCATACAAGGCATCATCGTCGTCGACCAAAATAAAGATTACGATGCATTTTGCGAAAACAACAAAACAAACGAAAAACGGAAAGCGACGGCGGTCTTTATCGTCAATTTATTAAAAAATAATGTTATCCCGTCGGAAAAGGTCATGTCCATCATCATTGCGCTGCAAAATTATGCGAGTGCATATATCGAAGAAGAGGGGAAAACGGGGGAAGTCGACGAAATCACCGAGAATCTGTTTTTGTTCATTACCATGACATCATGCTCGCTAAAACGCGAGCCACTATGGATTTCGACAATCGAGCCGAATATCCGCACATTCGCGAGTCACAAGGCAAAGGATAAAAAGAGTTTATCGAATCGCGCGGTCTTCAAATACATGGACATTGTGGAAAAATTCCTTAAATAATTCAGCGTTTTACACCCTTACATATTTCAAATCTTCATCGGTCTAAGTAAATATCGAGTTCGCGCGGTTTTCGCAATAAAACGGATGGTGACTTTTTCATTGCAATAAGTATTGATAATTTTTGTAGCATAGGCAAGTTCAATATCAAATTGGTCGCGCCGACGCATGATGAGTCGTTCGGCGCCTGAAAATGGTTTCCGGTCATAGTCATCGGGGGAATAGGTTTCATAGACCTGGGTCAACGTTTCGCTCCATTTGACCTTACCACAACTATTCAGAAACTCCATGAGTGTATCACGAACACTGTGAATGATATTTACGACGGGAGGTTTATGTGCAATATGATTCGTAATATCTCCGGCACGCATTGAATAGCTTCGTGATATGTGTATGCAATCATCACAATCCTCCATTGTTATATGCGGATATTTTACTATTACAAGTTATCTAAAGTGCTAAATGAATTACTTTCTGGTAATTTGGGATTCCATGCCTAAACCACAAATCATATTATGTTGTATAACATGATTTTTAGAGACCATCGTTTTATTGCGAAAAATCGCGGCAATAAATATAGAACGAATAATATATAAACAATCATATGGTATCATCTTTATTACATGACAAGATTACATATGATGAATCGGCTCCTATGAACAAGGATGTATTACACAAATCGTATTCGGTATATGAAATGCCTCTCCATGGCCATCACATCAACTTTGTGATAGGTCCAGCCGATTATAAATATACCGACAAACATGTCATCTTTTATCCAATATATTTAGTGCACAATGATAAAATAAAGGCGCAAATCGGGGTGTATGAAATCGACGCAAACGCAGCCATTACTGTGCTAGACAAGGACGGTGACATAGATGTAGATATGTTTTCCGACCCATTGTTGTTTTCTTTTGTCACCGAACAATTCATTCAAAAAGCCACTGCAAAATCTGCTGTTCATGAACCAATTGCTGAATCCGATGATGAGCCAGAATCCGATGATGAATATTTGTCGGCCAAAATGGTCGCGGCTGACCAATCCATGGAAGCCGTCAATATCGACGACATTGAAGCCGACGAAACCGAACAAGCACTTACGCTAAAACCTCGCGCAACCCATGACAAAAAAAGTGTTATAGAATTGTCTGCGAAAGATGTGTTTGAACGCAATCCTCACGCGAAAATGCCGGCCATTCTAAAGGAGGAAACCGAGGCCGATGCCGAAACCGAGAAAAAGGCGTTCAAGAAATCGTCGAAGAATTTGTGGATTGAGAATTACATGAAAAACAATCACTATGGCATTGTGGAAACCGAGATGAACGGAGACTGTTTCTTCGGGAT
>JACCDO011052588.1_pt1 | contig 14178 bp, 18 predicted proteins | sample 7446101 | NCBI WGS metagenome assembly JACCDO01 (sample SAMN15323440, study PRJNA562643) | freshwater metagenome | isolation source: river surface water | place: USA:Blue River Watershed | collected 2017-08-16
AACTGGACAAGTTTAGCCTGGGGTAACAACAGATTTGTTGCAGTATCTAACACTAGCGGAACAGCAGCAGCCTACTCGTTAGATGGCGTGACCTGGACTGCAAGTACATTACCAGCAACAGCAAGCTGGACTGACATTACCTACGGTCAGGGTGTATTCTTTGCAGTAAGTCAAAGTACACAGGCAGCAAGTTCAGAAGACGGTATTGTATGGACTTCTAGAACTACATCAACCGCAGCTAACGGATTCAGTGCTGTAACATTTGGTAACCCAAATAGAAATGGTTTATTTGCCGCAGTACAAAGATCAACAGCAGGCACAGTGGCTTCTTATATCAGAACAGGTGCTAGAGCAAGAGGTCGCGCTTTTGTAAGTCAAGAGAAAATCTTTGCGGTACGTCTAGTTGAACCAGGTTCTGCTTACGACTCAGTACCAACAATGACTATTACAGATCCTAACAACATCTACGAGATGCCTTTTGAAGTTAGAATTGGTAAGGGTGCAATGGCAACACCATCCTTTATCAATAGAGGACTTGGCTATGTAACTGCTGCCGCAGAAGTATCAAGCGGTGACGGCTACGGTGATTTCTATCAAAGTGGATCTTATGTAGCAGTTCGCAGATTAACACAGCGACCAGTTGCTGGTTCTAACGTAGTTCTTGGTAATATCCCAGGAAGAACATTCAAGTTGGTTAACGTTGTGTCATTTAGAGGAAGCTATGATGGTTCTTACACAGCGTTCTTCCAGATCAGCCCACAGCTAGGAGTCAGCGAATCACCAACACACGGTGATTCTGTAACAACTAGAATTCGTTACAGTCAGGTTCGTTTAACTGGACACGACTTCTTAAGCATCGGATCTGGTAACTTTGTAGAAACCAACTATCCAAACGACTTTACACAAGATCCTGTACAGGCCAATGAGACTGTAGAAGGAAACGGTGGACGTGTGTTCTTTACATCAACCGACCAAGACGGTAACTTTAGAGTTGGCGATTTGTTCACAATTGAACAGTCAACTGGTATTGCAACATTGAACGCTGATGCGTTTAACATTGCAGGTCTACAAGAACTTACACTCGGCGAAGTAACATTAGGTGGAGCATCAGCAAGTATTACTGAATTCTCTACAGATCCGTTCTTTACCGCAGACTCAGATTCTGTTGTTCCTACTCAACGTGCTATCAAAGCATACATTTCTGCACAAATTGGTGGCGGTGGTGCTTCATTGAACGTAAATAGTGTAACAGCTGGTTTTATCTTTATCAGTAATAACCAGATTACCACAACAACAAATAGTGCTATCCAAATGAAAGCAAGATTTGATTTCCGTGGAGGCGTAACAGGATATCCAGTAGCTTGGAACTACTTTTTAAATAACAAATAATGGAGATTAACAAATGGCAACAGGAAGATTAGGAACAGCAGACCTTTCAGCAGCAACATTGACTACGGTCTACACAGTCCCTGCTGACACTTTTGCTGTGGTATCAGTAAACATCTGTAACAGAGGAAGCACACCTGCATCGATTCGTATCGCTGTAGCAACGTCATCAACCCCCGGTAACGCAGAATACATTGAATACGATTCACAGATCACAGCAAACGGTGTTTTAGAAAGAACCGGTCTAGTACTAGATGCAGGCAAATTAGTAGTAGTACGTTCAAGTGCTATCAACGTTTCTTGCGTGGTATACGGCATTGAAACATCGACTGCTTAATTAAGGAATTAATATCATGGGAAGAATAGTATCATTGGGTATTCAGTCTAATATGGCTACAAACATTATGGGTGCCGCAGCCGAACGCCCGCTGGTAGCTAACCCAGGCGTTACCTTTTTTAATCAAACGTCGAATCAATTAGAAATTTGGAATGGCACAGCCTGGCACCCAATCAACGATTATCAAAGAGTTGATGTTTCAAGCAGTCAAACAGTGGTTTCTAATAGATCGTATTGGGTTAACACAAACAGTGCTGCTGTAACTATAACATTACCGGCTAGCCCAAACGCTGGCGATTTTGTTAAAGTAACAGACGTAGCTGGAACTTTCGGCACAAACAACTGTGTGATTAATCCAAACGGTAATAGAATTATGCGTCAAGCAGACACAATGACGATAAGTACAAACGGTGCTAGCGTTAGGATGGTTTACTACGATGCAACAAGAGGTTGGTTACTAGAAGCTATCTAAGGAATAAAGAATGCCGTTCAATTATCAGTCATTAAAAAACATTACAGATCAGGCCATCGTCGACGGTTCTATCGAAACAGTCGACATTGCTGACGGTGCCGTTACCGGTACTAAAATTCAGTCAGGCAACGTAACGGCAGCTAAACTAGCATCTGGAGCAGTTGATCTAGGTTCGTCAACAGTAACTGGTACATTACCAATTAACAAAGGCGGTACTAACACTACTACTTTTGGTGGCGCTTATAGAGCTTTATACAGTGATGGATCTAATTTAAACTTTAACCAACACGGTATACAAGGTATGCAGGTATACACCGGATCAAGCACTTGGACTAAACCAAGTGGCGTTCGTTATATACACGTACAAGTAGTTGGCGCAGGTGGAGGTGGTTCAGGTCACGGAGAAGGTGGCGGCGCCGGAGGTTATGCTGAGAGATTCTTAGACGTTACTGGTATTTCATCAGTATCTGTTTATGTTGGAGGCGGCGGCAGCGGAACTTACTACTCCAACGCCGGCGGCAATGGAGACTATGCTGCTTTTGGCCCTTATATTTCCGCAGGTGGCGGTCACGGAGCTAACAGACAAAACCAATATTCTGGCGGTGTTAGCGGAGTAGGGTCTGGTGGTAACTTAAACCTACACCAAGGCGGCGGTTTTAGTCATCACGCTTACAGTGCTCAATCAAATGCAGACACATTCTTTGGCGGCGGAGCTCCAAGCAGTCATCCACAAGGTGGACACTTTGCACACAATCACCAAACTCATTGCTCGCCAGGTACAGGCGGAGCAGGAGCTCACTTCCACGGTCATCGTGGATCAGACGGACGTCCAGGAATGGTTGTTGTGACCAGTTTCTATTAAGAGAGAAAGTAGATGCCATTTAATTATCAAACATTAAAAAATATTAGCCAAGCAGCGTTGGTAAACGGTGCTGTTATTGGTGCAGACTTAAGTACTTCTCAAGTAACTAACGCAAAAATTGCAAACTCTACTATTAGCTCTGCAGAATTAGCTACAGCATCTGTGGATTTATCACAAGCTTCAGTTTCGGGAACACTACCTCCAGGTAAAGGTGGTACAGGTTTAGGTAGCTTTTCTGGAGCATTTAGAGTATTAGCTGCAAATGCGTCAAATAATGCGCTAGAATTTGCCCCAGCGGGTATTTATAGAATGGTAGTATTTACAGGTAACGGTACCTGGAATAGACCGTCTGGAGTTAGATTTATTAAAGTTCAGGTACAAGGCGCAGGCGGTGGTGGCGGTGGCCACGGAGAATCTGGAGCTGCCGGCGGATACGCTGAACGAGTATTAGACGTTACTGGTATTTCATCAGTAGGTATTACTGTAGGCGGCGGCGGTGGCGGAACATATTACAACAACGCAGGTGGAAACGGTGCAGGCTCATCGTTCGGCCCGTATGTATCAGCAGGCGGCGGCCATGGTTGCAATAGACATAACAACCACAATGGGGGATTAGCTGGCGTAGGGTCCGGCGGCGATCTAAACTTATATGGTGGTTGCGGTGGCGGACACGAACAACGTTCTTCTGGTATGGGCGGTTCAACATTCTTTGGAGGTGCTGCTCCAAGCGGACACCCACAAGGTGGCCATTTTGCACATACCCACCAAGGACATAGTGCTCCAGGAACAGGCGGTACTAGTGGATATTTCAGCGGTCATAGAGGCAGCGACGGACGACCTGGAATCATTGTAGTTACAGAATATTATTAATTAGGAATTAAAGATGCCATTCAATTATCAGTCGCTAAAAAATCTAACAGGACAAGCTATTGTTGACTTATCTGTCAGCACTAATCAAATTGCTGATAGATCTATTCCCGACGCAGACATAAACGCAGGTGCGGTGACAGCAGCCAAAATGGCTACTAACGCTGTTAGCTTAACAACAAGTACTGTAAGTAGTGTGTTACCTGTTGCAAAAGGTGGTACAGGTCTAAGCAGCATCGGTAGCGCCAATACTGTATTAAGAACTAATTCATCAAACAACGGTTTAGAGTATGCACAAGCTGGATATTCTGGTATGCAGGTATTTACAGGCAGCGGTACTTGGAATAGACCAGCTGGTGTAAGATACATTAGAATTAAATGTCAAGGCGCAGGCGGTGGTGGATCTGGACACGGAGAATCAGGTGCAGCAGGTGGATACAGCGAAAGAATCTTAGATGTTTCTGGAATTGGCTCTGTATCAGTATACGTTGGCGGAGGCGGCGGCGGAACATACTATTCAGGTGCTGGTGGCAACGGAGACTATGCAGCATTTGGTCCGTATTGTTCAGCACAAGGCGGCCACGGAGCTAACAGACAAAACCAACACTCAGGCGGTGTTTCGGGCGGCGCCGGCGGCGGCGATTTAAATATTCATACAGGGTCAGGCGGATCTCACCATCACAGTTTTGGTCCTGGCGGAACTAGTTATTTTGGAGGACCTGCTCCAAGTGGACACCCACAAGGCGGCCATTTTGCACACAATCATCAAAACCACAGTGCTCCTGGAACTGGAGGCACTGGCGGATATTTCACTGGACATAGAGGATCAGATGGTCGTCCGGGAATAGTAGTAGTTGAAGAATATAAATAATCTGGAGATTAAAAGTTATGAAAAAAGCATTAATAGGATATCAAGGCTGGGTTTCTCAGATTAGAGACCCTGGTGAAGAACACGAATTATATGAAGGCCCAGGAGCTACATCAATGTGGGTCGATGCACCCGATGATATTACTCTAGATTGGACTTTAGAATGGAGCCCAGGTCAGCAAAAAATGATTTGGGTTGAACGTGACGGCCCGTTTACTGATCATTCTGTAGCAAGAAAAGTTGCCTACGGAGAATACGGTGCTCAGTTAGGTATGATTTTTGACGCAATTAAAGAGAATGGCGTACTAGACACTAACAGTGAATGGTTCCAACATCAATTAATGGTTAAATCAATTATTCCAAAGCCAAGTGGTGATAAATTCTTAATGACCAATGAAGAATATATCCACGCAATGGCATTTACAGAACCTAGTGCTGACAAACAGCCAGTTCCGTCAACTATGGACATTCCTAGTTGGGTAAGATATCCAGGATGGAAAGGTTATCAAGCACCTTAATCGGATTTAATCTAGATTAATAAAGGGCATCTTTTGGTGCCCTTTTTTATTTTCGACCATAATATACTCATATAAATAACAAGCTAAACACACAAAAGGATGTTTATGATAATCAAAAAAGTTACAATTGTTGGCGGCGGCAGTTCTGGTTGGATGACCGCAGCAGCTCTTTCGAAACTATGCCCCCATTTAGAAATTACCCTAGTTGAATCCCCAACTGTGGGCACCGTTGGAGTTGGTGAAAGTACTCTTGGACACATTAATAAATTCTTAAAACTATTAGGTCTTAAGGACGAAGATTGGATGGCTGCTTGTAATGCCACATATAAGAATTCTATTAGATTTACAAACTTTAGAGAGCCAGACGGCACATTCTTTGAATATCCATTTAGTGCTGGATTAGATTTTACAGACAAGCCGCACGGTATTCAAGCCTGGAGTGAGCTAGCTACATTGTATCCAGAAGAATATACTCCAAACACATTTGCTGAGTTTTATTGTACAGGCAACACATTCCTAGCAAAGTATAATAAAGAAACTCGAGACGAGAAAAAAGTTTTAAGAAACTACGACTTTGATTATGATACAGCATATCATCTTGACGCACAGTTGTTTGGTCAATACCTAAAAGAAAAAATTGCAATTCCTAACGGAGTTAAGCACATTATTAATGACATTCATAGTTACCAAAAAGATCATTTAGGTAATATTACTCAGGTAATGTGCAGCGATGCATCAATTCTTCCAAAGACCGATCTGTGGATTGACTGTACAGGATTTAAATCCGTTATGCTCGAAGGCTGGATGGGTTCTCAGTTTATATCTTTTGAAAAATACCTAGCTAATGACAGCGCCTGGGCTTGCAGATTGCCTTACATTGATCGCGAACGCGAAATGCACAACGTAACAGATTGTCACGCATTGGATAATGGTTGGGTATGGAATATTCCGTTATGGAATAGAATTGGCACTGGCTATGTTTATAGCTCAAGATTTACTACCGCCGATGAAGCTAAACGTGAGTTTAGAGAACATCTAGCTAAAAAACACAGCCCAGAAGTTGCCGAAGCTGCTGAAATGTTTCACGTTAAAATTAAACACGGTAAAAGACGTAGAGCTTGGGTTAACAACGTAGTAGGAGTTGGTCTTAGTTATGGATTTGTTGAACCCCTAGAATCAACTGGATTGCTAACTACTCACGAAAACATTATTAAATTAGTCGAAGCGTTAAATCGCAGAGAAGGTTACCTAACAAGAACAGAAATTGAAGGATACAACTTTGCTGTAGACTATGAAGTATGTAAGTTTAGAGATTTCCTAGCGCAACACTATGCGCTATCTAAGAGAACGGACACTCCTTACTGGAGATGGTGTACTCAGTTACACGAGTATTGCCCAGAAATGCAAGGAGACTATCTGTTACAGCAAGCACAATTTCCTAATCTAATTGGAAACATTGCAGGCAATTCTTCTTACTACAGCGACTACACTGGCAATATGTTTATTGCCGCAGGTATGGGAGTAAAATCTATTTCTACTAAAGAGTTGATTTTCTTTAGTGGGGACAGACAAGATGTTATTAGAAAAGAAGAAGATATCAATCATACTAAGCGTAGATACGAAGAATACAGAGACTTTATAGTTGATTATATCAAGACACTTCCTAGTCATTATCAATTCTTAAAAGATAATATCTATGGCGGAAAAGATGACCACGCTGTGTAAAAGACTTTTTGGCTGGATGCGAAAAGAAAAGAAACCTTACATACGTTTCTATTCTTTAGAACCTGGCGTAGTTGAGTTATTTCCAATAATCAAGTCAGCTCAGTTAAAACGTCCGTTCCTAGTTGACGAGCAAATTGGAGAACTTCCAGAAACACTAAGTTCTAAAAATTGTCCCGGCATTAGGAAACTAGTATCAACTGGTTGGATTATTACAGCTCCTGCAGATTTTGTAATTCAAACTAACGGGGACGGTGTGCATTTTGAGTATGCTGAAACACATAGGTTCAGCAAGGTCACCCCTGGTCGTGATAGCTACGTATCTTCACACGCAAGAAGTCAAGTCGAACCGTTGCTCGACGACCCAGAAACTACTCTAAAAACAGTAGTTAAGTTAGAAACCCCCTGGCGTGTAGAAGCCTCTGAAGATGTAATGCTACTACAAATACCAGTGTCGTATAACAACGAAGATAGGTTTCAAGCAGCTACAGGATTCCTAGATACAAAATTTGGACACGTTTTAAACGTACAACTGTTCTGGAAAAAGCTAGAAGGCAAACATTTGGTTAAAGCTGGGACACCGCTGTGCCAGATTATACCAATGTCTAGAAAGAGTCTCAGTTTATCAAACTACGATGTAACTGTAGAACGCTACAAAGAACACGATCTAGAAAAAGAAATCGCATTTAACTATGCGGCTAACTGTGTCTTTTTAAATAGTGATAGCTTATCAGATCGTCTTTCAAGATCTATCAATATTTTAAAAACTTATAAAAAGGATTAATTATGAACTACCTAGAAACATTACAGACTACTCTAACTAGAGTAACTGAAGAAAAAACAACCAAAGAAGCTGAGCTTGTTAAATTAGAAGAAGAATTTGCCAACGTAAAGTTAAACCCTTACGGTATCACTTCTATTGATTTCAGCAGAAGACAGGACCTATCAACAGATATCTTAAAGATGGAAGGTACAATTATGGGACTACAACTAGCTATTGAGACCTACGGAGAATCTCAAGGTGTTGCAGCTTAATAATGGCGGGATTTATCTTTTTCCTCCGTTGATATGGAAATTTAAATACACATTTAATTTTACTTCTCTTAGACCTAAAATTGATCAATTGTTTAATTTAGTAGAAACTAATTCTAAATTAGAACAAGGCAATGCTATTTCCACAGTGTCAGTTGATCAAAAAGTACAGCCCCATACTTGGATAGAACTAGCTGATTTTCAAAATTGGCTAGGTCTTCAATTTGAAAATCTTAAAGATGTTTACGATTTTAAAAATAGACAATCCGAAGTTACACAATCCTGGGTTAACCGTCACGGGCTTGGCGGCTTAACCACCGAACACAACCACAACGGTTCAACTTTTGTAGTTAGTGCATATCTTCAATGTCCTGCTAATTCGGGTAATATTGAATTCAAAGATCCCTTAGAATATCATTTTAGCAGTTTTCCTATAGAACCTGAGGAGACTCTTTACAGAGAAGTTCCGGTGGAGACTAACGATGTTTTAATATTTCCCGGTTGGATGCGCCATAGGGTGCAATCTAATCTTAGTGGCCAAGATAGATATGTTATGACCTTTAATATAAAATGATAGATTTTAAAATTTGCTACCCCGATGCAAATAACTTTCACAAAGTTATCAAACTCAAACGATTAGAAGATTGGAAAGTTGAGTATGTAAAACTAGACGACAACATTGGGTATTGGATTGCCGATCTACCATTTTTAGATTCTCAATTAGATATCTACAAAAATTTAATTGCATCATTTCCTGTCCAGAAAGATAACAACCATCCCGATAACGTTGATCCAAATCCGTTTGATACTATTCACGTTCCCGAGTGGGTGTCTAAAGATATCTGTTACTTATTAAGAGATTTTTACGTAGCTAACGTTACAAACAATATCTATGATCCGCAGATACACGAGTGGGGCAACGTATATATTAAACAACGTAGCCGCCCAATAACCTGTTGGAGAATCCCTCACATAGATTATGTACACGGAATAGTTGCCAATATGTGGTTTACTGATCACGATGTCAAGGACAGCAGTACTAAACTTTATAAGTACACAGGTAAGATGCACAGAGAAATATATGATTTTCAAGTGGATGAAGATCATAAAATGCACAAAGAATGGAAAAGTATGGCAGAATCTCCGACTAGAGCCAATGCTTGGTTTAACATACCAGACGAAGAGTTAAAAAGATGGGGATTTGAACTAGCAGGCGCCGTGCCAACAAAGGCAGGAACTATGACAATGTACAATGCAAATATCAGTCACTTGGCCTATGTATCCGAATCCGTAGATTTTAGATGGAGTCACGCTTTTGCATTCAGTCACGAACTAGCACAAGATACTTACATACGAGATATTTTTAAATGAATTTTGATTTATATTTTCCAACTCCTATCTGGTGGGAGGAAACTGATTTAGATAACACAGCTATTGAAGCACTGGCATACAGACTTCGTGAAGAAGATCCTGTTGGCAGAAAATTAAGTAATCAAGGGGGTTGGCAAAGTATGGACTTTCGGCCTGGCACACACCCAGAAGTTGCTGAACTAGAAAAAAAGATAATGGAACAGGCTGAGCGTTGCATTATTGATTACGGCTATAGAAAAGATAAATGTTTTGTTGTTATGGAAAATATGTGGATTAATATTAACGGTAAGCACCATACGAATTCTGTACACATACACGACAATTCTTTTATATCCGGTGCCTATTATGTTAAAGCACAAGAAGGCCACGGTAACATAACTTTTTATAAAAGCTATTATCAAGATTACATTGTGGCTTCTCAGGCAATAGTAGATCGCTATACTCCGATTAGTGCTAGTGCTATTACATATAAACCTAAAACAGGTAAACTATTAATATTTCCTGGTTTCCTTCCACACGGTGTTGAACGAAACGAAATTGACGAAGAAAGAATTTCTATTTCTTTCAACGTTAAATTAATTAGGACAGATGATGAACGATATTGGCCACAGAATCCTTAACGAAACAAATTTGTTAATCGATGATAAGCCAGCATACTTTAAACAGTTGCTGAAAAATCCCAGCGAATTATTAACCTGGGATGATGTTGAATCTTGCCTTAACCGCCCAGAATTATTTCAATTTGAAATGATTGATCGATACAATACAAAAATTGATATTCCACAAAGTAAAAAGGCGTGGATATGGGATCGTGCAGTTCAGAACAAACAATTTATGTTTGATAAACTTCACGAAGGCAATGGATTAGTAATTATGAATTACGGGTTTTATAGCGAAAAAACCATGCACCTTTTAAAAATATTTGAAACTATGTTTCAAGTTAATTCTGCAATACACGTATATTGCGGGCTAGAAGGTTCTAAATCTTTTAGTATACACGACGATTATCCTTGCAATTTTATTATTCAAGTTGAAGGTAAAACTAGATGGAAGGTATTTAACAACAGAATATCCTATATGTACAGAACTGGAACTATGAATAATCGTCTATCCGACAAGGATTTAGAAATAGCTATAGATGTTGAGCTAGAGCCAGGCGATGCATTGTACATACCGTCACGTATGTATCACGTAGCATATCCAAGTGAAAAGAGATTAAGCCTTAGTATTCCTTGCTGGAACAGATTCCCTACTGATCCTGCCGACAATGCAGTTGATCGAAACTTTTATAGGATAAATCATAATGTTTAAACCAATTGAAATTTTTGATCTAGTAGATCGCGAGTACCAATATCAAATTTACAAGTATCTAACCGATATAAAATTTCCTTGGCATTATGTAGACGATGCTACATTTGAAGTTTCTAACGATCCGCAAACATCGACTCCGGGATTTGTAAATTTAATATATCATAATAATCACGAATCTAATCCTCACTTAGAGTTTTTTCAACCATTGTTGGCAGCAACTTTAGAAAAGACTGGGTTTACATTAACAAACTTATTGAGAATTAGAGCTGGTTTCCTTTTGAATACCAAATATGTTATTCCAAGTATGCCATACAAGTATAACTCTCCTCACAGAGACTTTGACCAAGAACACTATACTGCTGTATACTATGTTAATAAGTCAGACGGAGACACTGTAATTTTTAAAGAAATTGAACCTTCAGAAAAGTATAACGTTCTACATAGGTCTACACCTGATCAAGGTAAACTAGTGTTGTTTAACGGATGGCATTATCACGCCAGTACCTGTCCTAAAATGTTTACCAAACGCATTGCAATTACTATGAATTTTACGGCTGTTAAAAATGGATAAGCACGTCAAACAACTTATAGAACAATTTTCAGGTAGCTCTGAATATATTAAACAAAGCGGTATTAAAAATAGATACCTCTACCCATACATTCCTACAATAGTTATTGATAACTTCTATGAAGAACCGGATCTCTGGAGAGAATACGCACTTAGCCAAGAATTTTACAAAGGCGATCGAGGCAGCTGGCCTGGACTTAGAACTAAATTGTTGCACGAACTCGATCAGGATATATTTAGAGTAACATTGAGAAAGTTATTAATGGTAATGGCGCAGTACGGTTATTCTGAATTCTTAGAATTGCAAACTGGATTTCAAATGATCGACGGTACATACGGTCGTGGTTGGGTACACGATGACGATCCTAAATTAAACATTGCCGGAGTTATCTACCTAAACAAAGAAGCGCCACTAGGTTCAGGCACAACAATATACAAAGATCAAAACGATTTTAACGGTGACAAGTATACAGAAATGTTTATGGATGATGTGTTAATAGCATCGCCGGAAGATCGAGCAAAGTATGAAAAGTATAGAGAAGAGCAAGTGGCACACTTTCAAAAAACAGTTACCGTAGAAAGCGTTTATAATAGATTGATTATATTTGACACACGTAATTGGCACAGTGCTGAAAAGTTTTTTGGAGACTCAGTTGACTCTGCTAGATTGACTCAGGTTATTTTTGGTAAAATAAGATGAAAATCCCCTACACACCTATCAAGGTAATTGATACATTTTTTGAAACTCCAGATCTGTGGAGACACTTTGCTCTTAAACAAGAATTTACAAGAGACACAGAAAGTCCTTGGCCTGGTGTACAAACTAAAATGTTAAATTTACTAAATGAAGATTTGTTTGCGGCCTTTGCACAAAAAATTGTTAAACACGTTCACGGAGCTAAAGGCTTTAGCCACCTAAGAGTAAACTTTGCTCTCACAGACGAAACCTATGGTCGAGGGTGGGTGCATCAAGACGAACCGCAGTACAATATTGCAGGATTAGTTTACCTAAACCCAACGCCGTCTAAAAATTCAGGGACTACAATTTATTCACAAGCAAAGCCGTTTACTGAAGATTATAAAAAATATTTTCACGAAGAGCTTGCCGCTAATCCAGAAGATCGAATAAATTATGCAGGATATAAAGAACAGCAACGATCCTTCTTTAAGCCTACAATGTCTATCGAAAACGAATTCAACAGATGTATTATGTTTCATCCTTCGGAATGGCATAGTGCTGAACAATTCTTTGGAACCACTAAAGAAGATTCAAGATTGTGTATGTTATTTTTTGGAGTATGGCAATGATTGATATTGATACAATGTTTGGAAATTTTGCAAACTTTGGTTTTGTTAAATCTCGTGTGCCAGATGATCTTTTTAATAAACTAAAAGACGAAATTTATAATCTTGATAAAGAAACTGCTGAAGTAATTAATAATAATCTAGCAGGAAACATAGAACAAGAATATAGATTAGAAAAAAACAAAAAAGAATTAGAAGAGTTTTTAATCGGCGAATGTCAAAACTATACTGCTAATTGGGATATAACTAGAACAGCACGAGATCTTAGAACTGACGATTTAGAATTATATAATTATTGGGTTAATATTCAATACAAACACGAATTTAATCCGATACACAGTCACGATGGCTTGTATAGTTTTGTACTATGGATTGATGTACCTTACACTATAGCTCAAGAAGTTGCTCAAGATTTTTGTAAAAACTCAAATGCTCCAAGGCCTGGAATGTTTTCATTCTTTTATACAAACATATTTGGCGAGATTAGAGAAGCAGAATTTCACGTAGATCAAACTCACAACGGATATGCTTTTATTTTTCCTAGTTGTCTACAGCATATGGTCTATCCTTTTAGCAGCACAGACAAGCCTCGGATATCAATTTCAGGAAACCTAAGAAGAAAATGTCAGACATAATTGTAATAGATAATGTAATCCCAGTTGATTACCAAACACATTTAGAAACACTAATGACCAGCTTTGAGTTTCCTTGGCTGTTCAATAAGTATATGGTTTCCGGAGATGAGGACTTTAAAGACGATCCTAATAATCATCCAGGATTTAATCATTTTTTCTATGAGCAAAGCAAGCCGTTAAGTAACTTTTTTAACCTAATCTATCCTTTGGTATTAAGTATTACCAGTCAAACTGGAGTACCGTTTAATCAGCTGATTAGAATGCGGGCAAATCTAACATTATCAAATCCTGGATCAACTCAAGATCATCATATGCCGCATATTGATAGTTTTTTCCCGCACTGGAATGCAATCTATTATGTTAACGATAGCGACGGCGACACTGTTATTTTTAACGAAACTAATGAAACCTACGACAGTGGTCAAGAAGACATTTTAAAAATCAAACAAGGCGAGTTTACAATCAAACAACGTGTTACACCTAAGCGAGGGAGATTAGTTGCCTTTCCTGGGAAATATTACCATAGCTCTAGTCCAGTAAGAAACAACAGATATAGATGTGTTATTAATATGAATCTAGGAAAACTGTTATGAACGATATTAAACTAAATTATCAGGTTCCGGCAGGCTACGAGTTTGATAACGGCGACAAAGATTATACTCTTTATCAATCAGATTTTATAGCAACTAATCTTACAGATATTTTCGAAGACCTTAGAATAGCTCACGAAAATTTTAAAAAATTGTTTCCTAACGAAGACTCAACTTGGGCCTACAGCAAATATAATATCTTTGCTTTAACGGCACCTTCTACTAACTTTTATAAAATTTATACAGAGCTAAGAACAGTAATTCGTTCTCAGTTAGGATGGGACAGACCTTTATGGATCGAAGCCTGGTTAAACTATCACAAGCCTAACGAAGT
>JACCDO012343392.1_pt1 | contig 14176 bp, 10 predicted proteins | sample 7446101 | NCBI WGS metagenome assembly JACCDO01 (sample SAMN15323440, study PRJNA562643) | freshwater metagenome | isolation source: river surface water | place: USA:Blue River Watershed | collected 2017-08-16
GATTGAAAGACATTTTATTAATTTATTTATATAAAATATTTTATTTTAAATATTAATGAGATAAAAAATACTTTTTTTTTTAAATAAACCTACTTAAATAATTAATATTTTAGAAAAATTGTAAAATATTTGATTCAGTAAAATTGAAAATAAAAAATACTAAATTATTTTTAATATCTAGAAAACCATAATTTCTAGATATTTGTTTCTTTGTTAAAAAAGGAAATTTAAAAACTTCTATTACAATCAAAATGGAAGGCGAACTTAATATTGATACTCAAACTCATGTGAAAGATGTTTATGAAAAGATTGCTAGTCAATTTAATGATAAGCGATTTTCTCAATGGGATTGGATTGAAAAATTTCTCGACACTTTTCCGGAAGGGTCACTTGTGTATGATATTGGTTGTGGACCTGGAAGAAACATTCGGTCCGGTATGATTGGGGTTGATAATTGTCATAATTTTCTTAAAATTTGCCAAGAGAAAAATCGCGAAGCTATTTATGGTGACATGATTTCATTGCCTCTAGACTCTAATTCAGGAGTTGGTATGATTTGTATTGCTGCGTTTCATCATCTTTATAATCGTCAAGATAGAATAGCTACTTTGTCTGAATTTAAGAGAGTTCTTAAACCAGGGTCTAGGATAATGATATCAATTTGGTCTTTTGAACAAGGTCCAGAAACTAAAGGGAATCGAAAGTTAAAGTTTACATATGGAAATAATTTAGTCTCATGGAATTCAAATGGTGAAATACATCAACGTTATTATTACATTTTTCGTATTGAAGAAATTAAAGAATTATTTGATATTGTTGGTTTAAAGATTATTGAACATTTTTGGGTACATGGAAATGAAGTGTTCATTTTGGAGACTTAGAAAGAATAATATAACCATAAAAACATACATAAACTATTTAACTAGAATATATAAGTTGGTGATTAATATCTCCAAATTTATCTTTTCTAGGTATATACTTTTTTTATAAAAAAAAATTGAAATATTAATGAATAAATTATTGATTTTTGTTATAATTAAAATGTCTAACGAATTACAAAATAATACTCTTGAGTATATTAATATTGGCTGTATTGATGAAGAAGGTTTAATTAATTCACTTGATCGTGATGGTTTAACGGATAATCGAGCAATTTTAGAAATTGTAGGAAATGTTCCTGACGCATATTATAATAATGAACGTGATACTGATGAAAATATTGAAAAAAATCTTATTATTAGTATACATCAAGATAAAATTACTTTTAAAGATTATGGGAAAGGTTTTACACTTGAACGAGCAAAAATTGGGTTTTCATTATATAAGTCTAGTCATACAAAAGATAAAAGTATTGGTGTAAGTAATTATGGTTTAAAAGCCGCTACAAAAAAACTATCAAATAATGGAAAGACGGTTATTAATACTCTTTCCGAAAATGGTCAATATCTTCAAATCGAAATTGATTGGGGTCATATTATCAAAGTTAAAAAATACACTGGGAATGTACTAATTCTTGAAATGAATGAATCAGAAAAACAATTATTCATTACTGAAATGAATAGTCATAAAAGTGGAACAATTATTAATTTTCCGTATTCAGAAACATTACATGAAACTATTAAGTCTCAATTCATCTCTGAGGAGATGAAGAAAAAATCACCATTAGATCGGATTGATTATGCTTTTGGTAAAATTAATAATTTTAAATTGAATTATTTTGATTATATTGATAAATATGATATATCACTTAAGATGTATAACCCCTATGGATTAGAAAGAGGGTGTTTTCTTTTCGGTGGTGATGGTAAAAAAGAAAAAACTATTTGTTTATATTTGAAAGAAAATACGAATGATGATTATCTTTTTGCACAACAAAATGATGAAAATCCGAATAAATATGAATATTATAAAACTACAAATAAAACTACAAATAATATGGTTTCTAAATCTACTTCAACAACATTGACTATTGGTTCATTACCTAGAGGATATAAACCTATCGAAGATTTTACCCAACAGCTAACATGTATTAAACCTTTAAATGATTATTACAATACCGATTCACCAAAACAACCAGAAGATACTCGGTTAACATGTGTTAGTCAATATGAAAAAGATTTTTATGGTGAAACTACTAGAAATTTAGAACATCGGAATAATACAATGAATGTTGTAAGAAATGGTGCTAGAATTGGTACGATATTACTTGGAGCACCTGCTCAATCTTCTGGTGGTAATTCTCAAAAAGATAAATTTACTAAACTACACATTCAAAATGAATTATGTTATTATCCGTATAGTTCACAACAGAATCCATCTGATATATATATGGGTGTTCAAAAAAATAAACATTCATTTTATGCTGATAAACAAAAATTAAAAGGATTGATTCGCCTGTGTGACTATAACAGAAATAATTTTGCGGATAAGTTATGGAATAAGATGGGTAAAAATATTAACCTCGAACCACCTGTTGATGAACAGGAACCACTGGTGGAAGAACCTCGACTACCTGTTGATGAACCTCAACTACCTGTTGATGAACAGGAACCGCCGGTAGAAGAACCAGAACCATTGGTAGAAGAACCTCAACTACCTGTTGATGAACCGGAACCACTGGTGGAAGAACATCAACCGACTGTTGAAGAACCTCAACTACATGTTGATGAAAATGAACCACTGGTTGAAGAACCTCAACCTACTGTTGAAGAACCTCAATTACTGGTTAAAGAACATGTTGAAGAACATGTTGAAGAGCATATTGAAGAACATGTTGAAGAACATGTTGAAGAGCATGTTGAAGAACATGTTGAAGAGCATGTTGAAGAACCGGTTGAAGAAAATAAACAATCATTAATGCAAGATTTTTCAATTAATCCACCAAAAAAAATTGATCCATATGAACAAACAAAACCAATGACAAAAAAACAAGGGTTGATGTTTGTAAAATATGTATTAGAAAATTTTAATACATCACAAATCAATGAAATGATTAAAAATGCAAATAATTCTGATTCTGTAACTGGTTTAGGAAAAGCAACTTCGATTTATCATGATATATTATTTAATTAAATTTATAATTTATATATTATATTTGTTTGAGATTAATATCTCCAAATTTATCTTTTCTAGGTATATACTTTTTTTATTCGTTTCATTTTTTAATGATTAATTACATAAATCAATAAGGTTTTAAACATTTTACCAGTTGCCCCTAAACAAAGGTTTTTGGTATCTTTTTTATTATAAGAAACATCACCAATATCTAAATGAATCCAATCTATTTCTTTTGATGGTAAGAAATACATTAAAAAAGAAGTTGCTTTAGTAGTACCACTTGTGGATAAGTCATCTGATTTATTTTTAACATCAGCAACATTAGATAACATATCTACAATATCTTCTTTACGCACATTAATTCTAGTTATTTTTTCATCAAAATCTTGTGATATAGTTTCTATTTTATTTAGTAGTGTATTATTGTAGCTAAAAATTTTTGTGAAACTATTACTTTTATCTTCAATAAAACTTGATGTTGATGTTAATGTAGCTATATCAATTATAATACATGGGTTATAATGTTTACAAAAATAAATTGCATCGGCTAAAATAAGACGACCTTCTGCATCAGTATCGATTATTTCAACAGTTTTCCCAGAATATGAAGTAACAATATCTCCTGGATGGATACTAGTTGATGCTATATCATTTTGTACAATTGGGAGTATCCCGATTACATTCTTTTTAATATTCAATTCCGCTAAGGTTTTAATAATACCATATATAATAACAGCACCTGACTTATCCGATTTCATGTTACTAAAATCATCCCTTTTAATATTAATTCCACCTGTATCAAACATTACTCCTTTTCCAACAAGACATATATTTTCTTCTTTTTTATTATTACTATTTTTATATTCAAGTACTATTAACATTGCTGGATTATGACTACCCTGATTAACAGCTAATATTAAATTCATTCCCATTTTACGTAATTGAGACTGATTATAAACCTTAATTTTAATATTTGTATATCTTGCTAGATGCTTTTTAATATATTTTAAAAATGTAATACTATTTAATTTATTAACTGGTTCATTTATTAAATCTCTTATTTCACATTGATTTATGTTAGTTATAATTGAATTTTTAATGTGATAAATACTATCTAGTTTATTATACTTAGTATCAGTATGATCATTAAAAAACATAACTTTAGGGGTTTTATTGAATTTATTAATATATTTAGTAAATTTATAATAACCCTGTATAATACCTGAAATAATGGAATAACCAAATAAACCATTATCTAATAATACAAAATATTTTTGATTTGTATTATTTATTTTTTTTCCAATCTTAGATGCTGAATTGATACATTTACTAATCGAACAATTAATAACTTCACTTGAATAATTTACAAAAATAAAGTTTTTATTACCTAAATAAAAATCAAATGGTTCGTCTTGGGTTTGATTTATTTTGTCAATAATAGCTTGTGTAAGTTCAAAATTTAATAATTCTTGAACTCTTTTAATATATTTATTTGCTTCTTTACAAAAAAATATAATATATATATCAAAACTATCATCTATTTTATGTGTATATTTAAAAATATTATATAAATTAGATGAGTCATAATTTAATTCATTTTGTTTATTAATTTTATTTGGTGAATATGGTATAATTAAACTAGATTGATCTTGTTTTAGATTTGATACTAATGAAGGAGGTTCTTGTAATTTTTTTTTTAATATTAATTCTAGATTAGATGGTTTTAATATTTTATATTCAAACACTAGTGGTTCTATTTTAATTTTTTCTGTTGTGTTTAGTTCTTCTTCTATAATTAATTTTATTATTGTTGGGTTTTCTATTTTAAAATGTAACACTGATGGTTGTATTGGTTTTTGTTCTTGTTTTTCAGATGATTCATATTCTGGTGTTTCTGATATTGGTTTAGATATTTCATCTATTTCAGAATTTTCTTCTATTATCGCGTCTTTGTTAATTGGTATTATTTTTAATTTAATTGATGTAGGATCTATTTTTTCTTTAAATATTATTTGATTTGGTGTTATTGATGGCTTATCCGCATAATATGGCTTTTTCTCCAATATTAAAGTTGAGTTACTATTTATATTTAAAATTACTTCCATTGGATTTTGTTTAGATGATGATGATGATAAATCTGTTTCATTCTCTATATTTTTTATGGGTTTTTTAGATTTTTTAGATTTTTTAGTTTTTTTAGTTTTTTTAGTTTTTTTAGTTTTTTTAGTTTTTTTAGTTTTTTTAGTTTTTTTTTGGGTGTCGGGTTTTTTTGATTTTAGTAGCATTAGTTTCTTATGTTTTGTCATATCGATATGTTTTATGTATTTATTTTTATTTGTTTTTTTGGGGGATTTCTTGATATTTTTAGATTTAATATTTGACATTATAGTTCTTTAGAATATTTATAATTAAAAAAGAAAAAACAAATTATTTTTAAAATTTAAAAATTAAAAGTTAAAATGTAAAAGTTAAAAAGTTTAGGTTATTTTTAGTAGAAGTGACTAATTATGTGTGACGTAATTTATAAGAGTTCTTAATGATTCTCCAGTAGCACCTTCGTATTTGGTATCGGTGTCTTCTAGGTTATAAGAAACACCAGCAATATCTAAATGTGCCCATTTAGTTTTAGGTGTTGGTAGAAAATTAATTAAAAATGCTGCGCCATTAATAGTTGATGCGTCACCTCTATTAATATTTTTGATATCAGCTATAGTAGATTCAGTATCTTCGACATATTCATCCCACATAGGTAAATCCCATATTTTTTCATTTTCAATTTGACCTATTCTTTTAAAGGTTTCAATTACTTTAGTATCGTTACTCATAATACCAGTTGCGATACTATCAAATATTTCAGCTACTTGACCAGTTAAAGTAGCTATATCAATAATTATTTTGGGATTATATTTTTTACAATAATATATAGCATCTGCTAAAATAAGTCTTCCTTCAGCATCTGTATCTAGGATTTCAACTGTTTTACCAGAATAAGATTTAACAATATCACCAGGATGTGTAGCTTTTCCATCAACATCATTCTCGACGATTGGTAGAATACCGATAACGTTCTTTTTTATACCTAAATCAGCTAATGTTTTAATGACACCGTATACAATAGCACTACCAGCCATATCTGATTTCATATCATAGAATTGATCATATTTAATATTAATACCTCCTGTATCAAACATTACACCTTTTCCGACAAGACATATATTTTTATCATCTTTATTATTGGAATTAATATATTCTAGTGTGATTAACATAGGAGGATTAACACTACCTTTATTAACAGCTAAAATAAGATTCATCCCCATTTTTTTTAATTGTTCTTTGTTTAAGACATTAATTTTAATGTTTTTGTAAGGTGCCAATGACTTTCTAATATGATTTAAATATGTAATACTATTTAATAAATTTACAGGTTCATTAATTAAATCTCTGACCTCGCATTGATTAATGTTAATTTTAATTGCTTTTTCAATGGCTTGAGAGTCTTTTAATTTTTCGAAATGATCGTCATAATAGAAATCAATACTAGGCATATCAATATTGGTACTATTATATTTAGTAAATTTATAGTAACCTTGTATTATACCTGAAATTAGTAAAGATAGATATTGATTATTATCGATAATGACTAGATATTTTTTTTTAGTATTATTTATTCTTTTACCAATAATTGAAGCATTTTCATGACAATTCTTTTCTTTACATGATGATTTGTTTTTGAAATTACTAAAAATAAAATTTTTATCACCTAAATAAAAATCAACAAAGTCTTCTTCTATATTATTAATTTCATTTTTGAGGTTGGATGGTATTTTTATGTCTAGCAATGTTTCGATTCTTTTAATGTGATTATTTAAGTCTGAACAAAAAAATATTATATATGTATCATAATCTTTTACAGATTTGGTTGATTTGAATATTTGATACATATTTTTGAAATTAGAAGCAAGGACACTTGTCTTACTTGATTTTTTTTTTGTTTTAGTAATACTTTTTCTTTGTGTATTTTTGTTTCTAGTTACATTTCTCATTTTCTGACTATTTTTATTTTTTTTTATTTTTTTAGTTTTAGTTTTACTTTTAGTTTTTTTTACTTTTTGAAGTTTTTTAATAATAGATTTAACAATAGATTTCATTATAAAACTTTTATTTTTTATTAAGTTTTAGTATTCTTAATGTTAGAGTAGATAAGATTTTTTTTATTCAATAAAAAAATCTAAAATAAGAATAAATAAATCTAAAAATAAATTCAATGATACGTGAATGTAAGTTAATTCCATCTCCCGATGATGAAAGAGATTGGATTTTAGATTCTTATTATCAAAACTTGGATAAAAAAAAATATTTAGGAACAAAAAATACATCAAATCAAATTAATTCTACAACAGAGTTGAACCTAGAAAACAAAAATTCGGTGATATTAGATTTTAGTTTAGTAAATAATTATAATTTAAATATTGGAATTACATTAACAATTTTAAATCAATGGTTTCTTGAATATAATTCTAAAATCAAAATTAAAATATCTCCATCATTTATACCATCAACTGAAGATATTTCCACCAGAGATGCGATTGAATTATTTAGAATTTCATCAAGTAAAATAAATGAAAAGATGGAAAAAATCGAAAAAAAAGACAAGAGAGAAAGTAAAGACAATGTTAATCAATTTATTAAAAATTATGCCAGAATATATTCAATTGATACTTTGAAAAAATCATTATATGATAATGGACCAGCAATAATGATTTTACCAATCTATGAAAATAAAAATTGGATAGCAAACAATTCCAAATTACTTTATGGAGAACCTTTTATTGTTTATGGGTATAATCAATTTGGTTTCTTAATAAAGAAAAATAATGGTGGATATGATGTTTTTTTATATGATAATTGGGGATGTCAATGGGAAGTTTGGTCTTTATTAAATATGATTAAACCAAAGAGTCGTAAGTCATTAGGTGATTTAAAGAAATTTTTAGTTGATATTAATTTTGATAATGAACAAAATGAAAATAATTCAATAAATGAAAAAGATAAAGAGAAAGATATATGTAAAAACAAAGAAAATATTGATTCAGATTATATTGAAGAATCATCTTCACATATTAGTAATACAGTTGAATGTGGAGAAGAAGATAATGATAATGATAGGCAAAATGGAATTGATTATGGGGTTTTTGTATAAATAACCCAATAAAATATTATAATAGTAATAAAAAATCAAAGAAATAATTAAAATTTATTGTTCAGCGGCTTCTTTATTTTTTTGTTTTTCTTGTAACTTACGTTGGAGTCTTTGACGAGCTGATTCATTGCGATTTGCTGTCTTAATTTTATTAACTTGACCTTGGTTAAGTCCCATAGCTTCAGCTTGTTGAGCTAATTGGTCTGGATTAATACCCATGGATTGCATCATCTGTTGAGCTTGAGTTTGGAGGTTATTTAAGTCACCCATATTACCATTTTCAAAATGTTTGGCCATTTTTCCCATGATATTTTGCATTTTAGCTTGGGTTGCTGGATTTTGTAAAGATTTGAATACGCTTCCAATATCTGTTGGGTTTTCAGGAAGTTCCATGTCTTTAAATTCATCTTTAATATCACTCATTAAACCTTTAATAAAACTATTGCCACCTAGAAGTGATTCAATGTTAAAGTTGAATGGCATACCGCTACCTTTGGAATCTTTTTCTTCATCACTATCTTCTCCAAGTTCATTTTTCTCTTTGAGATTGTTAAGCATTTGTTGGAGAATTTGGGCATTAGCATCAGTAGGTGCTTCAGTATCACCAAATGTTTCAAAATCTTTAATCATTTTTTCAATTTTAGTAGGGGCACTAACAACAGTTCTACCATAGATGTAAAGAAGTGTTAAATATTTCCAAATTGATTTTTTACTATTTTCGGTAAGTTTAGGATGGCTCCATAAGTCAGCAAAGTTAAGACCTTCGATTAAGTCTGATTGTTTGTTGAATAATTCTCCATTTTTTTCACGAATCATATTAGCTCCAGGATATGCCTTCTTCATAAAAAGTTTAATAAATTTATCATCTTTATAATTTTGATTAGTAAGTAATTCTTTGTAAGCTTCTTCAAGAGATTCTTTTGATTTAGGTGATACTTGTGTTAATTGGGTAACGAATTCTCTAAGATAAAAGTTAAAGTGTTCAAGGTTTGTTTTTTCTTCAATGATAGACATGGTTTAATTATTTATTTAAAAGTATAATTATATATTTTTGATATTGTAAAAGATTTTAAAATATAATTTTAAACACACCACTTTATATCATAGAAGTAATATTTACAATATTTATAATCATATTTATAATCATATTTTAAAAAATCTTTTTTATTTCTTTTATTTCTTTTATTTCTTTTATTTCTTTTATTTTTTTTATTTCTTTTATTTCTTTTATTTTGAAAATAAAAATAAAAAATAAAAATAAGTTTAAAATAATGAAACAAAAATATATAAGTAAATAAATAGTAAAATATATATAATTAATTTAAAACGATGTCTATTCCTGTAGCTTTTAACACTCAACTTGATAAATTTTTGGATGAATTAATTAAAACTTATCCAGAAGATAAAGATTTTACTTATTATAAACGGTTAATTGACAATTTAAAATCATTTAATATTCGGAAACCAATTGAATATTTTGCGGGTGGTGTTCAAAATCATATTGCTCAAATTCAAGCCAGAGATTCTGATTTCTTTTTAAACAATTTTAGTCAAATTGTATCTAATGAATCAAGTGATAAAAAAAATCAAACTGAAGCAATGAGACTGTTTGATAATCTTAAAAAATATTGGGTAGAAATGCCTGTTGAAAATCAAAAAGTAATATGGGATTATCTTAATGTTCTAACTAAACTTTCAATGACACATATTTTATCAACAGCTCGATAAATTAGATTAGATTAAATTTTTGTAATTTTTAAATCATAAAATAACCATATTATTGTTATTTATAATATTAAATAAAAATGTATAAAAAATATTGACTAAATACTATTTAATTTCTAGAATTTTGTTCCCATAATTTATTGAAATTCTGTGGTAAACCTTCTACTTTTCTTCCAACACTATTATTTGAAAAATCTTGATCTCTTAAAGCTTTTTTCATTGCGAGTTCTTGTTCAAATTTATCTTGTTTTTGTGATGATCTGGAATCATTTCCATTACCATGATTCATATTTTGTTGTTGATAAGACTGATTATTATTATTTGAAGCCATTTGGAATTGTTGAGGGTCAGGTTGTCTAGTAGGTGGTTGTTGAAATGTTGATTGATTATTTCCCCCAATAAACTCATATGAATGAGAGAAGAGATTTAAAGAATTAGATTGACCATCATCTTTAAGAAATTCAGAATATGAATCAGATGCGATTCCACCTTTCATTTCTAATGAATTATAAGGCATGAACCCCATATCTTGTTCAGACATTTGTTGATTCGATGGTGGTTGTGATGATTTTTGTGATGATTGATTATTCATATTTTGTTGTTGTTGTTGAAATTGTTGTTGTGGAGGTTGTACTTTAGCTTGATTTTGTGAAAGAATACTTTCAACCCACATCCAGATTTCTGGGTCTTTTAAAGGATTTGGTAATGTAGGATTTTGTTGTGCTAAATAAAGCATTGGAACACATGTTACCCATTTAGGTAATCTAGATCTAGTTTGAGGATCATCAACACATACTTTTTGTATACTTTGATAAACAGGTGTATTAATTATTTTAGCAATTAATTTTTTAGAATGTTGACAGTGTTGGCTAAAAAATAAAATATTTTGACTCATTCTGGGTTTTTATTTAATAATATAAAAAGCAGGAAGTTTAACTTTTATAATTTTATATTAATGGAGAACTATTTTCCTCGATTTTTTACGAGAAAAAATAAAATAAAATAAAAACAAAAAATAAAAAATAAAAAAAATTGAAATAAGAATATATTTTATCTCTAAATAATTAAAGATTGATAAGATTAATAATATTATAACTTTATAATAAAATGACTGGAAATAATGAACAAATGCTTTTAAATTTACAATTTCCTTACCAAGATACTTGGGATGTTAGTCAAAATCATTTAACTCTTGAATTAAAAAATGTAGATCTTAGTTTTGTTAATAGTTTACGTAGAATTGTTCTTAGTAATATTCCTGCTGTAAGTTTTAATGTTCGACCAATCGAGACATCACAAATGACTATTTATAAGAACAATACACCTTTTGAAAATGAATTTATCAGTCATCGTATGGGTTTAATTCCAATCCATTTAAATGCTGATACATTTGACCCAGCTGATTATTCATTTGTAATTAATAAAGAAAACCCAACAAAAGATTTTATGGAAGTCACTTCAGAAGACATTCAAATTATTAAATTGAGTGAAAATCGTACTCTAAGTAAAGAACAAACACGGAAGATTTTTCCAGGTGATTCTTTATCGGGAGGTTTCATTCAAATTACCAAAATCTATCCATGGGAAGATAAAACGACCGATAAACCAGGGTTTCATTGTGAAGGTAAGGCAATTGTTTCAAATGCTTTAAATAATGCTTCTTTTAAACAAACTTCAGCTGTTGCTCATAGTTTTAAGATTGATCCAGTGTTGTATCAAAAGAAATTTGAACATTATATGAAAGAACAACATGGTGAACATAATCGTATTAATAAGATTCTAAAAGATTTTGATCCTGAATTTGAAGAAGAAACTTTAAAGAAAACTGAAGCTGAATTTAAAAAGAAATTTGACCTTTTAGAAGCAGAACGGTGTTTTTATCAAAATGAAGATGGAGACCCTTATTGGTTTAATATGTTAATCGAATCGATTGGTATTTATTCACCAATTATGCTTTTTGAAAAAGCAATTGAAATCTTGATTACAAAAGTAAACACTTTTAAAGGTCTACTTGAAACTCCTGTTGATGGACAATTGGAAATTACGAAGGGTTATAATGGTATGGATCGGGCTTATTGTATTCGTATCTATAATGAAAACGAAACACTTGGTAATTTAATTTCAGCACATCTTATGAGATATTATGCTGTTGAAAATCCTCAACTATCTGCTGTTGGTTTTAATCGCGCTCATCCTCTAGAAAAGAGTGTCATGATTTATCTTAACCCATTAAAGGACAAAAGCAATGATTGGGGTGTGAATCGTGATTACATATTTGAAACATGCGATCGAATCATTAAAATGGCAAAAGATTTGATGAATGAATTACAAAGTCATCATTTATACAAAGCAAAAGTTGCACTTTCAAAGAAAAGTAAAAAATAAATTCTTAATTTCTTAATATAAAATAAATAATAAAATAAAATGGCGTTTAAATTTCGCGATTATTTACATTCGATATTTTTTATTCTATTCATCGCTGTTAACTTAACAATATTCTTTTATCTTCAATTCAAAATTAAAAATGAATGTGATTGTGCCAATGATAAAGTTTTTGGGTTAGTTAAACCATTAGATTATATTTTATGGTTTTCATTAGCAGCAGCAGGTTTAGGTATAATTAATATAGTTGTTAATCTTAACCAAGGTTTATCAAGTATCCCCATTATTGGGTCAGTATTTAATTTTGCTATTGCGATAGCTTGTTTAATACAAGTTTTTATGTTATCGAACTTTTTAACTAAAACAAGCAATCAACAATGTAAAGAATTAAAAAAATGCGATGATAGTAATCTTAAATTAGTTGGTGGGATTTTAGTTGGTGCTGGTTACTTTATCTATTTAGGTGCTTTCATATTAGCAATAATTTTAGTCTGGATATAACATATCTATCTATTAGTTTGTAGTTTTCTATTTTTGTATAATCAAATTATTTTTTTTGTAAAAAAGTATTTTTGGAAAAATAAATAAATTAAAAAATTGAAATAATTAAAATTAATATTAGATTAACTGGTGAATAATATTTATAATTCATCGCATCCGATTCAAATTAATAATTTTGAATTTTTATAAAATGAACTTCCTTATTCAAACTTTTACCCCCCTCTTTAATAACTATATTAGCACTTTTACTGCGTCTGAAGAGACCCAAAAGCCTCTGACGTACTTTGAATTTGTTCGCAATGAACTCCGTAAGAAGAATATTCATATCTTTTCCAACGAAACTGAGGGAACCATTCTTGCTCGTTTTAAGGGTGAACGTGAAAAGACCGACATGACTGACCCAGTGATTATCAACAATCGTTCATCGGTCTACGATTTTGAAACTCACGAAACTCTTCTGATTGGTCCTCCTAAATCGGTAGAATTTGAAGCCTTTAAGGCAGCACATCCTACTTTTGATGGTGTTACAGTTGAAGATTTTCCGGCTGGTCCAATGATTAATGTATTCCATCACCCAACAAAGGGTTGGAAGATTTCGACTCGTAGTTACGTCGGTGGAAATAATACATTCCGTTCCGGGACAAAGTCGTTTCGTGCTCTTTTTGAAGAAGCTCTTCTTAAGACGACCGGTCTTACAATTGAAACTTTTGGTGAAAAGTTCGATAAGGAGAACACCTTCTCTTTCGTTCTTACGCATCCAGACTATTTTGATGTTACTCGGTATGTTGAACCAAGTCTTGTTCTAGTTGAAGTTCGTGATCGTTCGAATAACCATATTCGTAGTAACCTCAGTGGTGTCAACGGTTACACTGAGTCTCTTGGGTTTACTATTAAGTATCCCCAGTATCACAACTTTAATTCGTGGGAAATGGTTGAAAACTATATTAAGACTCAACCATCTCAAGAACAAGGTCTTGTCTTCCGTTACCAAGAAGAACGTTCCAAGCTTCGTAACCCGGAATATGTTCGTGCTCAAAAGCTTCTTGGAAACCATACAAAGCTGATTGATATCTTTGCGGAGAATCTTCAAAACCAAACAGTCAATGACTTTCTTGAAGTATTTCCTGAAAAGATGAAGGAATTTAATCATTTCATGGAAATCCATCGTCGTCTTGTTCATGATACTCATTCATTCTATATTGCCCATCATACTCGTCCAGTTGGTCAAAAGATTGAATTCAGTGAGATTCCTCGCCCTGTTCAAACAGCAGTTTGGAATATTCATAAGCAATACATTGAAAGTGGTACCGA
>JACCDO011309001.1_pt1 | contig 14169 bp, 10 predicted proteins | sample 7446101 | NCBI WGS metagenome assembly JACCDO01 (sample SAMN15323440, study PRJNA562643) | freshwater metagenome | isolation source: river surface water | place: USA:Blue River Watershed | collected 2017-08-16
AACGTGATCGCCGAAGGCGAAGTCCTCCAGCTAATGAATATGCACGACCCGGACGTTACCGAAGAACGGTATCTGCAGGTGATTCGATCAAAGACCGCAAAACTCTTTGAGGCAGGCACAGAATTGGGCTGCCTGCTCGCCGGCGCTCCCGAAACCGCTATTGCAGCGGCCGCTGAATACGGCCGATCACTCGGTACAGCGTTTCAATTGATCGATGATGTGCTGGATTATTCAGGTAACCAAGCCGACATTGGGAAAAATGTCGGCGATGATCTGCGTGAAGGCAAACCTACCCTGCCGCTCATTTACTTACTTCAAAACGGAACCGAGCAACAACGCGAGCTAGTTCGCAACTGCATCGCTAATGGAGACGAATTACATTTTGATGAAATTTTGTCAGCCATTACGCGATCAGGGGCATTGGAATACACCCGTCAAAAAGCTGAAGCTGCCAGTCAGCGCGCTGCCGAAGCCATAAGCAGCATTCCGGATGGGCCGAATAAAGTGGCGCTGTTAGAACTTGCCGCCTTTGCTGTAAGCCGCACGCACTAAATACCCTGAGTCACTTACGCGGGCTCTGCAGTCGTTTCTACTTCAGACACTAATTCAGACTCTGCCATCAGCTCCGGCGCAGCGGCTTCCATCATCTCTTCATTAAGTTCTGAAGTCGTTTCATCTGCTATGCCCTCAAGCCCATTTTCAAGGTCGGCAGAATTTTCTGCGGCTCCTTCAGCCAAGTCTTCGACAGTTTCGTCAACCAAGGTGATTTGTTCTGGAACAATCACTTTCTCAGGAACCGCCCTTAAACGATCAATATGATCCAACAAAGTCGGCAAATAGCGGTGCATGAAATCTTCATAACCCGTCAGAGGGATAGTAGGTAAGTTAGCAGGCAAGCGATACCAAACAAATTCTGTTTTTTTATTCAGCCTATATCGTGTGTAGATCTGCGGCTCAGGAAACACAATACGTTGAGCAATGATTTTCGGCACCTGATAGCCAAACGTTGGATTTAAGTGATAAATCGCGGCATCGACTAGCCAATCACCCACCAAACAAACCACGTGGCCATTCCACTTTTCGGAGTCTTCAAAATTCAAACAGCCGCCAACAAATTCTTTTTCAGTCTTTAAATTAGAACACCAAAGACGAGCAGGGATAACCCGGGTCTTAATCCCATAGTGATGCAGAGCTTTGCTAATTACATGCGTGGAAAACAAGCTATATGTCTTTAGGCTTTCGGGCAGCGCGACATAAAACTCTTTAACCACCATCTGCAAAATTCTGTATTCATCTTCGTTGAGGCTGTTTAGCTTCATGGACTGTCCCAAAAAAATTGAGGCCCACCCGGGCAACGTGGTCTAGCTAGAACTGACCATTTTAGCAACGCCACTTTTGATGCGGACTATCTCTTATCTATCGCTTATCGACCGCTGCCTGCAAAACTGAAGGAGAAATCAAAGGTAATTTTTAAAATTTTTTAACGCAACAAATCGTCAATCTCAAGCACTCTATTGAAGCTTCACAAAAGATGCGCGCAAATGAGTTGATCGCAAACGCTATCGAAAACTTACTTCACTCCAGACTCTCGAAAGATCTATCAACCACGGGAGGTATCGTAATGAAGAAAAAGATTCTTGCAGTCGTCGTAGCGCCATTGCTAGTCAGTGGCTCAGCTTGGGCGCAAGCCAACCTGACCCTTTATGGCAATATCGATGCATCGGTAGTCAGCGCTAGTGGAATTGGCGCCGGGGACAATCGACGTACTAGCTTTGGTGAAGGCAACTGGGCACCTTCTGTTTGGGGTGTTCAGGGAACCGAAGATCTGGGCAGTGGTATGCGCGGCCTTTTTCATCTTGAAGGTGGTTATAACGCCGGCAATGGCACTATCGCGAATGGAGGTACTACTGGCATCTTCAGTCGTTTGGCGAATGTAGGTGTCGGTGGATCATTCGGCACATTTAGAGCCGGTCTTAATCTGTCGCCATTCATTAGTGCCTACACCTCAGTCCTAGGATTAGCTGGCAATAATTTTTATGTGCCTGCTTTACAAATGCACAGAGCGGGTACCGTGCTTAACAGCGTAGGTGCGAGTGTGCCCGCTTATACCGGTGGTACCGATGCGGACCCAGGTTTTGCCACAACGGGTGGATTTTTTATTCCGAATTCAATTACTTACAGCCTGCCATCCGACTCAATGGGCGGATTTAATGGCAACCTGTTGTATTCCTTTGGCGGTATTGCGGGCTCATCTTCCAGAAACAGACTGGTATCAGGAAACCTAGGTTATGCATTCGGCGATGTGAATGTTGTGGGTGCCATGTCAGATCGAGATGCGCAATATAGACAATGGTTAATCGGAGCAAGCGTACCGGTTGGCACTGTACGCCTAGCTGCTAACTATGTGCACTTCAGCCCTGAAAGCGGTGATTCAACTAACACTTACGTACTAGGTGCTGAAACACAAATGATGCCTGCAATGCGCATAGGACTTAACTATGCACACAACAGCGGCCCAGGAAATCCAGCCATTATTAATGTATCGACCGTATATACACTTTCAAAGACAACGCATCTTTATGCAGCATTCAATCGCGCAACCGAAGGCGTGCCATCATCCTACTCAGCCATTGTTGACGCAGGAACCAATGCTGCATTAACTCAGCCCGGCACATCGAATGCTGTTATGGTGGGAGTTCATAAAGGTTTTTAATAAATTCTATTTGTATTAAAAAAGCCTGCCAACTGGCAGGCTTTTTTAATACTTCCGCGGAGGGCGAAACACGGTGGCATCATCATAAAAATCATCGTTCTGATCAGACCACCAACCAGGCACGCCTAATATGGGTAAGTGATTAAAATCTGAACTAAGAAAACCTTTCGTCAAATCTTCGGCGACTTGCTGATCTAACCAAGACCTTTTCTCCTCAGCTGAGAATTCAAACCAATGACTTTCAACAGTAACATTCCAAACGTGAGCCGTAACTGCTTTATAAGGAGTAGTCAGCTTTTCGAGTAATGCGTGACCAAATAATATAACTTCGCTGCGTTTGGAAAATTGATGCGGATCGACCATCAATATTTCTTTCCACCGGCGAGCCTTAAGAGCATCAAAAAAAGAAAGATCACCGCTAATAACCAAGGCTGAATTCTCATCAAACAAGGTAGCAGCATCACGCTGCTTCCCTCGACCTGTGGTTGCAGGAAATGTGCGCGGCATTGCTTCAATTTCCGCATATTGCATACGATTCAATGTTTGCTTTATTTTTGGAAACTGCAACCACATCAGCGCATTAAAGAAATCATGCAGGTTATTGCGAGTTGGGATTTCACCCGTGGTGTAGATATGCGATTCATACCCCGACAGATCAGAGATACTTTCTTGAGGAACGAAACAAATGGGCTTAGCGTTTGCGTTACACAAGCCTCGCTGGCCAGTCACTTGATTCGCCATATTCATCCAGTCAGGCGAACTGGCGATCATGACGCCTAGTTGATGCAGATGAGAAAGCCAGGGTCGCTGCCAATCAATGACTGCAAAATTCATGCTCAATGCAATGTAAACTTAGCCAACGAATTTCCATTGCAGTAGTTGACCTGCATCGAGAGGAACCACTGTCGAATCAGCCATGGGTAATTCTTCAGGAATTTTCCATGGACTACGTTCTATAGTTATTTGATCTTGATTGCGTGGCAAACCATAAAAATCAGGCCCATGAAAGCTTGCAAAGGCTTCTAAGTTATTCAGCGCTCCGATTTCTTCGAATGCCTGAGCATACAGCTCCATCGCATGCAGCGCGGTATAACAACCTGCACATCCGCATGCATGTTCTTTGAGTCCTTTGGCATGAGGAGCCGAATCAGTTCCGAGAAAAAATCGCGGATTAGCCGAGCCAGCTGCTTTAAGCAAAGCCTGCCTATGAATTTCGCGCTTTAAAACGGGTAAACAATAGTAATGAGGGCGAATGCCTCCTTTGAAAATTGCATTCCGGTTGTACAGCAAATGGTGGGCAGTGATAGTTGCTGCTATCGGTCCATCAGCATCCCGAACATAGTCAGCAGCTTGATACGTTGTGATGTGCTCAAAAACTATTTTTAAGTCGGGAAGTTGCTTACGCAAAGGAATCAGTATTTTTTCAATAAACACTGCTTCGCGATCAAATAAATCAATATCGCTATCGGTAACTTCACCATGTACCAAAAGAGGTAATCCGACTTCCTGCATCGTCTCAAGCGTAGACATGCAATGCTTGAGACTCGTAACGCCCGCATCGGAATTCGTCGTAGCACCAGCAGGATAGAGTTTTACCCCATGAACAAAGCCGCTATCTATTGCACGCCTGATTTCATCGGACGATGTATTGTCTGTTAAATACAAAGTCATCAGCGGCTCAAACGATAGATCGCTTGGTAGAACAGCCATGATCCGCTCGTAATATGCTTTGGCGAGAGCTACTGTTGTCACCGGTGGCTTTAAGTTAGGCATCACAATGGCACGAGCAAATTGGTGTGCAGTGTGTGGCAATACATCACGTAGAACAGCACCATCACGCAGATGCAGATGCCAATCGTCGGGGCGCGTTAGCGTGATACTGGTAGGCGTGGCTGAATCTGACATAAGAAAAGAGTTCTGAATTTAATAAACGATTTTACAGCACCAAGATAACGCGATAATCATTCACATTGGTTCGCGTAGGTCCGGTTACAAGCAAATCATTCAGCGCTTGAAAGTAGCTGTAGCCATCATTATTTGCCAGCAAAGTTTTTGCATTCAAGCCGAGCTGGGCAGCTCTGGTTGCAGAATCAGGAAACAACAAAGCACCCGCATTATCTTCAGTGCCATCAATACCGTCGGTATCGGCAGCCAATGCGTAGACATTCGGCATACCTTCTAGCTCAACAGCAAGCGATGTAAGAAATTCTGCGCAGCGTCCTCCGCGACCGTTACCACGAACCGTGACTGTGCATTCGCCTCCGGAAATCAACGCAACCGGTGGCTTGAACGGTTGATTATGCGCACGAATTTCACGTACTAAGGCCGCATATACTTTGGCTACTTCAGAGGCCTCACCCGTAACCGTGTCACCTAACACCACTGGAGTGATGCCGGCAGCGCGAAAAAAATCAGCAGCCACTTGTAGGCATTGATGAGCCGTAGCTATCACTTTATTTTCCGCATGTGCAACCGTTGTATCACCCGGCTTAGGTGTTTCTTCTATTTGGCCAGCATTACCCGCCTGTAGGTGAGCGAGAACAGCGTGAGGAGCATCGACGTTAAATCGTGCCAGTACATCAAGCGCATCTTGATAAGTACTAGGATCCGCACAGGTAGGGCCAGATGCAATAGCGCTAGGATCATCGCCTGTTACATCACTAATAATCAGCGTTAGCACAGGCGCTTTACAAGCAGCCGCAAGACGACCACCCTGAATGCGCGACAAATGCTTGCGAACGATATTCATCTCAGTAATAGGCGCGCCAGAACGCAAAAGGCTGCTGGTAACTTTTTTGAGATCGGCCATGCTGACACTCTCAACCGGGAGTGACAGAAGGCTTGAACCACCACCCGATATCAAGGTAATGAGTAAATCATCTGGACCAAGCTCACTGACTCGGTTAAGAATTTCAGAGGCAGCTAATTCACCCGCACTATCGGGCACAGGATGCCCAGCTTCAATCACCTTGATATGCGATGTATCTAAGCCATGCGCATAGCGAGTTACCACCAAACCGTCAATGGGCTCAGTGCTGGGCCATGCCAGCTCGACCGCGCGAGCCATACTGGCTGCTGCCTTACCTGCTCCCACCACCAAAGTGCGACCTTTAGGCGGCGTTGGCAGGTGGGTTGCAAGAATTTTTAGTGGATCAGCCGCTGCAACAGCTGCATGAAAGCTATCAATTAATAAGTTTCGCGGATTCATAACAGTGGTGCCAAATAAAATAGATCAGTATTGTAAAAGAATGACTGCAATTTGTTGAAGCGACATAACCAGACCGTCAAAATGATTTTTATGCACTTTTTGAAAATGAATCGTTATCTGGTTCTGGTTTTGCCAATTGGCGCTCCCACATTTGAGCATAGACGGTACCGTCAGCCAGCAATTGAGCGTGAGTTCCTCGCTCAACGATACGGCCTTGATCCATTACCAAAATCTGATCTGCATCGGCTACTGTAGACAACCGATGAGCAATCACTAATGTTGTACGATTACGCGCAATTTCCTTCAGTTGCAACTGTATGGCTTGCTCAGCTTGAGAATCTAGTGCTGAAGTCGCTTCGTCGAATACTAAGATTGCAGGATTTTTGAGTAAGGTACGCGCAATAGCTACGCGCTGTTTTTCACCGCCTGACAATTTAAGGCCGCGTTCTCCTACGGTTGTTTCATAACCATCTGGCAAACTAACAATAAAGTCATGAATGTAAGCCGCTTTTGCTGCTGCGATGATCTCATCTTGAGATGCTCCGGGTCGGCCATAAGCTATGTTATAAGCAATGCTATCATTAAACAGGACCGTGTCTTGCGGAACTATACCTATGGCATTTCTTAGCGAGATTTGTGTTACCTGGCGAATGTCTTGGCCATCAATCAAAATAGCGCCGCTATTCACATCGTAAAATCTAAACAGCAAGCGCGCTAGCGTCGATTTGCCAGAGCCGCTATGCCCGACAACAGCGGTGGTAGTTCCTGCTGAAACCACAAAATCAATGTCAAATAATATTTGGCGATTTGATTCATAACTAAAATCAACATGACTAAACTGTAGCTTCGCTGAAGCCAAGGATAGTGATTGCGCGTTTGTTGCATCCGCCACATCACGATGCTGATCCAATAGCGCAAACATTTTCTCCATGTCAGCCAGACTTTGCTTAATCTCGCGATAGAGCACCCCAAGAAAATTTAGCGGGATGTAAAGCTGAATCATAAAGGCGTTGACTAAAACCAGATCACCCAAGGTCATGCTGCCATTAGTGACGCCCAGCGTTGCGCGCCAGAGTATGAGCGTGACGGCAATCGCAATAATTAATGACTGACCCGTATTAAGTAAAGTCAGTGATGTTTGTGACCGTACTGCTGCGCGCTCATAGTTTTGCAACCCTTGATCATATCGACTCGCTTCGTATTCCTCGTTACCAAAATACTTTACGGTTTCGTAGTTAAGTAATGAATCTATCGCTTTGGTACTAGCTTTAGAATCTAAATCATTCATCGTCCGACGAAAATGAGTTCGCCATTCCGTAATGAGTATGGTAAAAATCACATACGTCACCAAGGCAACAATAGTAATCACAGAAAACCAGATGTCGTACTGAAAACTTAAGTAACCTAGTACCAAAGTAATTTCTACGATGGTCGGCAAGATACTAAAAAGGGTGTAAGAAACCAGCGAAGAAATGCCACGCGTACCGCGCTCGATATCCCTAGTTACGCCACCAGTTTGTCTGTTTAAATGAAACCGTAATGACAGCGCATGCAAATGCCGAAAAACTTTAAGTGCAATCGTTCTGACGGCTCGCTGCGTGACCCTCGCAAAGAAAAATTCACGCAACTCCGTAAATACTGTTGCGGACAAGCGCAACAATCCATACGCGACTAGTAATCCAATGGGAACGACCAATGCATAGGCTGGATTACCCGGCAAGGGTGCCAGTTTATCGATGAGCTGTTTGAGTACTAATGGCACTCCGACGTTAGCCATCTTGGCGGCTACCAAACTGAGAAGTGCAAACAAGACACGCCATTTCCATTCCAACAGATAAGGAAGTAGTGTTTTCAACGTGGTCCAATCGTCGCGCGTCGCCTGATTGGCGGGTGCGTCTATGGGGCGGCTTGAGTGGTGGCGCATGGCAGGGAGGACCAGAAAGGATGAACGACGGAATTCTTACGTTTTGCTGTAGCTCTGGTATTTTATCGTTTAAATCACTAGCCTATCGAAGCGATGAAAGGAAATGCAATGAACAACGCTGAATTAACTCGCCTGCCTGAAGGTATGCCTACATTACGAGTCATGCCTATGCCATCCGATGCAAATATTCACGGTGATGTGTTTGGGGGATGGATCATGTCACAGGTCGACTTGGCAGCTGCCGTACCCGCAGTTCGGCGTGCTAATGGACGAGTAGGAACGGTGGCTGTTAATTCGTTTGTTTTTAAACAGCCTGTGTTTGTGGGAGATTTGCTTTCTTTTTATGCAAAGATCATAAAGACAGGTACAACATCAATCACTGTGAACGTTGAAGTTTATGCAGAACGACATCGATTGGAATCCGACGTAGTGAAAGTCACCGAAGCGACACTCACCTACGTGGCGACTGACGAAAATCGTCGGCCCAGAACTTTGCCACCACTTTCATAAAATAAAAGCGTGCGAGGAAGCCATCACGCCTGACATTTATAACAAGCAATTAAAAATTTTTAGCTTATACTTTTGAGTCGCGCAATTCTCGCCTGAGAATTTTTCCCACATTGGTCTTCGGAAGTTGATCACGAAATTCAATAATCTTGGGTCGCTTATAGCCTGTTAATTCATCATGACAGTAAGCCATCAGCGCTTCCTTGGATAACTCGGGATCGCGCCTGACAACGAAAAGTTTGACAGCTTCTCCTGTGTTCACATCAGGTATACCAACTACAGCACATTCCAACACACCAGGATGCATTGCCACCACGCCTTCGACTTCATTCGGATACACATTGAACCCTGATACTAAGACCATGTCTTTTTTTCTATCGACTATGGTTACATATCCTTTTTCATCCATGAAGCCGATATCACCTGATTTAAAAAATCCATCCGCTGTCATGACTTGCTTTGTTTCTTCTGGACGCTTCCAATAACCCACCATCACTTGCGGACCACGAATAGCAATTTCGCCAGGCTGTCCCAGAGGTACTGGTCGTGCATCATCATCAAGAATAGCAATTTCAGTAGAAGGTATAGGTAGACCTATCGTCCCGGTGAACTCCTCTGAATCCGCTGCATTCGCCGTTGCTACAGGCGCAGTCTCAGACAAACCATATCCTTCAACAATACTTTTACCCGTTACCGCACGCCAGCGATCATTAACCGCTTTTTGAACAGCCATGCCTCCACCATTGGAAAGCTTGAGCATAGAAAAATCGATCTTGGCGAAATCAGGATTATTCAGTAGCCCGTTGTAGAGCGTGTTCACTGCGGGGAACAAATTGAATCGATATTTGGAAAGCGTTTTGACAAGGCCTGGAATATCACGCGGATTAGGAACCAAAATATTCAAGCCACCAATTCGAGTGCCCATTAAGCAGCATATAGTGAGTGCAAAAATATGATAAAGGGGTAAAGCACACACAAAGGTCAATGATTCAAGCTTAGGTTCTTTGTCGAGAGCTGGCTGTAGCCATGCTTCGTTTTGCATTAGGTTAGCGATGACGTTGCGATGACTAAGCATCGCACCCTTCGATAAGCCGGTCGTGCCACCTGTGTATTGAAGAAATGCGATATCGTCATGACCCAACTCACTGGGCCGTAAAGTCATACTGGCCGCTTCTGTCAGCACGCTATTGAAACGTATCGCGTTAGGCAGCGAATAGGCCGGCACCATTTTTTTAATATTGCGAACAACGAAATTAACTAAGCCACCTTTCAAACCACCGAGTAAATCACCCATGCTGGCTATGATCGCAATTTTTATCGGCGTATTGGCAATGACTTTTTCTAGCGTATGTGCAAAATTTTCGAGAATCACGATGGCTTCTGCACCTGAATCTCTCAGTTGATGTTCAAGCTCACGCGGCGTATACAAAGGGTTCACATTCACCACGATATAACCCGCTCTGAGTACAGCGGCGATCGCTATCGGATACTGCAAAACATTGGGCATCATTAATGCCACTCGCGCACCGGGAGCTAGTCCTTGGGTTTGAAGCCAGGCACCCAGTTTTTTCGACAAAATATCTAATTCAGCATAGGTTAGAAATTTGTCCATACATACATAGGCATTTCGCTGCGCGAATTTACTGAACGCTTCATCCATTAAATGAACTAGGGACCGGTAGCGTGTGTAGTCAATTTCGGCTGGAACACCAGCAGGATAGGATTTGATCCAAAATTTGTCCATTGAGTCCCCTAGTATGTAAGGCTTTATATCGAGCGGCTTCCTGAAGCCCGTCACCGAATAGGCAAATCATTTTTGTATGCCTTGATGCTAGCTCAAATGGAATAAATTGTGTTCTTATTGCGATGCAGCAGTGTTATTTGACTCGTTTTTTACTGCTGATTGATGCACTACAGATTTGTAGCGCTGCAACATCTGATGACGGGTGTATGAATCTCTATCCGCCAACGTTTTTACGGCTGCATAGAAAGCAGGTAAAGTTTTTTGCTCTGCCAGCAGGGCTTTAAACTCTGGCACTAAATCAGTGTAGGTCGCAATCAACGCGAAATGTGCATTTGAAACCGGCTCATTGAACCATCGGTCATAACCTGTATAACCACCCCAAGCTTGCTTGAGTACTGAATAATCAGTCTGCATTGACTGCATGAGCTCTGACTTATGCTGACGCTTTTCATTATCGCTAATGGGTCGCCGGTAAGTAGCCTCAAGCTGCAATCTATATTTATTCAAGAGCGCCAAAAAGTTATCGCGTCTACCTCTATATATGCGATAGCTTTCACGCATGGTATCGTCACCATGCGCATTGAGCCAATGGGAAAGACCCACCTCTTCTACGGCAGTCGCAAACGATTCGTTGAAAGGTGAATCGCCTGCCGCGTACGCCACTTGATGCGACAGTTCATGAAAAATTAGCCGCGCGACTTCGGGCTCTGGATAATGAATAAAGGTAGAGAGAACAGGATCATTGAACCAACCTAAAGTCGAATAAGCGGGAACTCCTGTAACACGTACATCAAAACCTTTTTTTCGCAAGTCTTCCGCGAAATTCAGTGCTGCTTCTTTGTCGTAGTAACCGCGATAGTCTACACAACCGGCAACCGGAAAACACCACTGCTCTGGTACGAGTGAGAATTCAGGTGTGGCGACCACATTCCAAACAACAAAGGGGCGTTTTAGATCAGCATAATTTTTATAACTTGCGTTGTCTGGCAGGCCAAGCTCACGCACAGCGAATTCACGTATTTCCTGCACACGCCTCAATTTAGTTTTCAGACCCTCATTCACTGAAGAGTCTGACAGCCACGTATTAATAGGCTTTGCCTTATACAAAAGTGAGAACTGACCCTGGGCAGCTTGGGCATAGTAGCCAACGGACGTGCAACCACTGAGCAAGGCCAGCGAGCCAACGAGCAAAACTAGCACTACATATCTCAATCTGCGAAAACTCACGTCAGGCGAATTTGTTGACTGCACCAGTGATCATACTTTTTCTACCTCTACCAATACGTCATAAAAAGTAGGGGCTCTTCCCATATCTGTCAGCCGCTGACTGGTAAGTTCATTGGCATTTTTTCCATCGGATGCGAGTTTTTTCCACCAAATTGATAAAGCCACGACTAAGCCCGGTCTAGCGTGATCGGTCACGCGGACCTTCGCTTGCATAGAACCACGCTCATTAAAAATTCTGACCACATCACCGTTCATAATGTTGCGCGAACTAGCATCATTAGGATTCATTTCAAGATGCGGCTCACCTTCGGTATTACGCAAACTTTTTACATTAACAAAGGTAGTGTTTAGAAAATTTCTTTGAGGAGGAGATATCATCGCCAGCGGAAATTTTTTAGCCAACTCAGGAGAGCTGGCCACTGATTCGTAAGGAGGTATGTAGGTCGGCAGAGGATCCAACCCATCCGCCTTCATTCGCTCACTGTAAAACTCGCACTTCCCTGAAGGCGTACGAAACCCTCCTTGCGCAAACGGAGCATCCGGTACATTAAGACGCATCCAGCCATCATTTTTTAATTTTCCCCAATCGAAGTGTATTGCGTGGACATGCTTAGCATCAAACGCCTGCGCTGCAATATCATCATCACTATCACTGAAACATGGATCATCAAATCCCATTTTCTTAGCTAGTAATCGGAAGATTTCACTATTTGGTTTCGATTCTCCCAGCGGAGCTATTGCTGGATTATTCGCCATGATGTAAAGGTGCCCATACGTAGCATGAATGTCGGTATGTTCTAGTTGGGTGGTGGCTGGTAATACGATGTCAGCGTAATCGACGGTGTCTGTTTTAAAGTGCTCAAGTACTACGGTAAACAAATCATCTCGCGCAAACCCTTTTTCTACTTTTGCGGACTCCGGTGCCACCGCAACGGGATTCGAGTTGTAGACAATAACGGCTTCAATAGCCGGGCCAAACTCTGTTGATGATTTTTTTAATAAATCATCCCCGATGGTGCTCATGTTGATCGTACGTGACGGCTTAGAAGAATCTACCGTTTGCAGATCTGGGCGCGCAAGCTTGTGCTCATTTTTTGGATAGGTATCCCCGGAGGATAGCAATATGCCTCCCGCTGGATGACGCCAAGCTCCAACTAAGGCTGGTAAACAGGCGATATTACGAACAGCCATCCCTCCGCCATGAGCTCGCTGTACTCCGTAGTTAACGCGTATTGCCACAGGCTCACCTTTCTTTGCGTTGTCACCATAAAGCTTAGCTAGCATTTCAATCTGCTCAACTTCTATCCCGCAGATATTTGCCACTTTCTCTGGCACCCAATCGGCCACCCTATTTTTTAGTTTCTCGAATCCGTATGTATATTTTTCTACGTAGTCATGATCTAACAAATCATCTCGCATCAGAATGTGCATCATTCCTAAAGCGAGTGCGGCATCGGTACCCGGTAACACTGGAATATGGTGCTGGCATTTTTCAGCTGTAAGAGAACGGTACGGATCTATAGCTACCAGAATTGCACCTTTTCGCTTTGCCTCTTGTGCACGCGTCCAGAAGTGCAAATTTGAACCAACTGAATTACCGCCCCAAATAATAATGACTTTCGAGTTTTCATACTGTTCGGTATCCATGCCCATCTTTGCGCCTAGTGTATATTTAATTCCTACACCACCGGCTGATGAGCAAATAGTACGATCTAACTTTGAAGCACCTAGCTTGTTGAAAAATCTCATTGCCATAGATTCGCCTTGAACCACACCCATAGTCCCTGCATAGCTATAGGGAAGTATGGCTCGCGAATCTTTTGCCGCAATTTCTTTCAGTCGAGTTGTTATGGTTGCTAACGCTTCTTCCCAACTGATTTGCTCAAAGCGGCCTTCCCCTTTTTTACCTACGCGCTTTAGAGGATGTAACAATCTCTCTTCATGATAGGTACGCTCAAGGTAACGCGATACTTTGGTACACAACGAGCCGCCGGTATTTGGATGGTTTGGATCACCGCGTATTTCCGTAGCTACGCCATCAGTGACCGTAACTAACATGGCACAGGTATCAGGACAGTCATGCGGGCATGCGGCTTTAACTACACGAGTGCTCATTCTTTTCTCCACGTGAGAGATTTTGTTTGATTGGCAATTTTGTGCCTCTCTGCTGACTACGGTTAATATTACACACACGCTTAATTATTTGCCTGAAATTACTGACTATGGCCCTATTTACGATCTCGCTCCTAGGAGACATACAAAATGAAACTAATTGATCCAATTTTGCAGTTCCAGAATGAATTAAAGCTTATACGCCGCGCTATACATGCAAATCCTGAGTTGTCGTATGAAGAATTTAAAACGGCTGATTTGGTCGCTGAAAAGTTAACGGAATGGGGTATCCCAATTATCCGCGGACTTGGAGGTACGGGAGTCGTTGGTATTATCTCGAATGGCAGCAGCAAACGTTCAGTCGGTCTAAGAGCGGATATGGATGCTCTGCCTTTGCAAGAACTTAATCAGTTTGCTCACAAGTCGGTCAATCCAGGAAAAATGCACGCCTGTGGACACGATGGTCACACGACTATGTTACTTGGCGCAGCTTATTACCTAGCAAAACATAAAAACTTTGATGGAACCGTTTATGTGATTTTTCAACCGGCAGAAGAAGGAGCGGCTGGTGCCAAGCGAATGATGGATGATGGTCTTTTTGAGCAATGTCCAATGGAAGCTGTTTTTGGTATGCATAACTGGCCAGGTTCTCCGGCTGGAACTATGGGCGTTATTCCCGGGCCCATGATGGCTTCATCGAATGAGTTTGAACTCACCATTAAAGGTAAGGGTTC
>JACCDO010096078.1_pt1 | contig 14168 bp, 17 predicted proteins | sample 7446101 | NCBI WGS metagenome assembly JACCDO01 (sample SAMN15323440, study PRJNA562643) | freshwater metagenome | isolation source: river surface water | place: USA:Blue River Watershed | collected 2017-08-16
TACGTGTGTTATCCCAATGTGGCAAAAGTGGTTGTGTGGAAATCGTACAAGGATTTGTGCAAACAAGTCCCAGACGTCAAGAAATTACAGGAAAAAGAGACGGTGATTCCCCAATTGTGCAACAATATGCACGTGTCGATTGTTCCATACATGAGCAGTCGTTATAAGAAAACGTACTTTAACGTCAAACCAACCTTTGAAGAATTAGTGCGTGATTATCGCCAGTCGTTGCGTGACAGCGAAGAGTGGTGGTATTAAGGGGGGGGGGTGTTTTTTGTGTAAGGAATACTTTTTGGCGAACCTATACTTTGAGTGCACGTGAACAAATCACGGCCGGAAAGAAACGACTCAAGAGAATGGTCACAAATCCGGTAAGAAACAGCGTGAAGGCCGCAGCATATTTTTTCTTATAGGCTTGCATGACGGTAAGAACAGCAACGAGGGCGAATCCAATGTACGAAAGAATGTAATAGGTACTGCACAAGGTTTCGTTGGGCATGAGTTTGGTAATTTCGGGTTCCATGGGTTTCTATGATAGGTCCAGAAAAATTGAACGCAGGTGGTGCAAATTGGTTGGTAGCAGTTTAAAATTCATAAGGAACATTTGTGGAGCAATTCGGATGATTCAGAAGACTCGGACTCGGATTGACATAATTGATAAATGGTGTGAAGAAAGTCGTATACATTGGCCTGATTAATGGGTTTGCGATATTTTTTATCGTAAATGGGCAGCATGTAAAAGATCTTGTCATATTCAGAATCCGTATTATAATCCGTAAAGATACGTATATCCTTATCAATCGAGTTTTCCAACGTAAAGATATAATGCTTGACTGGATAACCAAACTTTTTGAATAATTTGAAATCATCGCAGGTACGGAAATAATAACAACTGTCCAAATACGCCTTGCATTCAATGACAGCAATGAATTTTTGTTTATAATAGACGTGAATGTCGACTTGATGGTCTTTTTGAATATTTTTTTCGTGGTCACTGGAACCACGTTTGGCCATCAGGTCGAGTTGAAAGGTTTGTCCCAACAGGTGAATGGTATCCTTTATAAAGGTTTCAATCTCTTCCCCACGGTCGCATCGCATTTTTCCACCGGTACACCACCTCCCTTTATAATTCGCACACCACCTGTCCATGATGGACGTTAATTTGGTTATGGTATGGGTTTGTATACCTTGAAGTTGGGTTTGTAGATTCATAACTTTACAATATGGGCTGGGAGGGAAAGTTCAATTTTATGACCAGTTTGAAGAAAAAAATTGAATTTTTGGGATGCCGAAAGAACGGTAGCAGTTCAAAGGAATTTGCCCCGTGAAAATGGAAGCCAACGACGACGTCTATTGTTATCTTTGCTACGAAGGAGAAACGGAGGAGAAAAAGTATGCCGTGGAACCCTGTGCGTGTAAGGGTTCCATTAAAATTCATAAGGAGTGTGTGGAACGTTTGTGGAATAATACACGCGTATGTGGAATCTGCAAGGGGAAATGGAAGAAGCCACGAGGAGTCGTTGTGCCGCGACCCAAGGAATATCGTGATGGATTGGAACTCGTGACAACGGTTCACAAGAATTGCATCAAGCAGGTGTACACGGTCGACGCCGACGGAAAAAAGCATGGACAATGGACCCAAACCAACCGATTTGGCGATATAATGGCGCAGTGCAATTATGTGCACGGGCTACGTCAGGGTCTCTTCCAAGAATGGACGAGTCGTCTTGATGCAAATGGTGCTCAAATTCTCACGATGCAATGCAATTACGTGGACGATAAACGCCATGGGTTGCTTGAAATCTATGACCCGTATAAGGGTTTTGGTTTCGTGTTGGAGCGGGCATATTATGTGAATGGACAGTTGGATGGGGAATACGTCAAATATGAGTCCGTGGGGAAACTCGAGAAAAAGTGTGGGTATAAAATGGGGAAATTGCATGGCATCTATGAAGAGTATGCCCTTGATGGGAAATTGTTGAAAAAGTGTGGGTACTTGGACGGAAAGTTGCACGGAGATTATTATGACGAAGAATATGATTATAAGGAACGACCCGTCATTTATCGTATTCAGGAATGTCATTACCATTGCGGAAAGTTGGAAGGTATGTATACGATTTATAATAAATTGAGCGATAATACACAAATTCTGCACCACGAGAGTTTCTACATTGGGGGGAAACTCCATGGGGTTATCAAGGAATATAATCGTGTGGATGGAAGTTTGGAGGATATTGTAAGCTTCAAGCACGGAAAACCCCATGGTTCTTCTTCTTGCTTTAAGGATGGAGTTTTGGTCGAATATAAAATGTGGAATCACGGAAAACCTCATGGAACATATATGACGTGGGATATGGAGGGAAACTTGACGAAACGTGAAGTGTATCGCAATGGTGTTATGATTGTGGAATGAACAGTGGATGAAGGTTTTTTTCTTGGAAAAGAGTAGGAGAGTACCATGAGTAAATTGACCGGTGCAATTCACCAACTCACGGGTGTAAACGTACGAAAAGTAGGGGATGCGGTAAAGCAAGGTCTTCAAAATGTACAATGGGAGGCAGCGTGGGCCGAAAAAAAGAGAAAATATATCGAGGATGGAATTTACGAAGATTCAATTCCGACCATTTGTGCCGATTTGGCAAATTATAAACTCGATGAACGTGCTGGAAAAGTCATGGAAGGAGTACAACATCATTTGGGACGTGCATATGCGGTGACCACACAAGCCGCTGCACCATATGTAGCCAGTATTGCACAAGGGGCTACGGCCGTATTTCAAGGTGCAACCGAGGGGGCATTAAAAGTTGGAGAAGGAGCCAAGGATTTTTTTTTACGCGGAAAAGAATATGCACAAGCCGTTGCACGAAGAACATTAAAAGGAAATCAAAAACCCGTCATTAATGACTTTGAAATGTTTGCCCTCCATCAGCTTGGATTTTACAAACACGAGAACGGAAATTACTATCACAAAGTATTTGCAGGAAAAATTATAGCTCATCACTATGTGTACCGCGCATTACAAAATTTATACAAGAATGAACAACTTTTACTTTTACTCTTTCAGTTTTATAACAAGAAGGAGGAATACAATAAAAAGTATAAGGTATATTTGAAGAAGAAGGAGGAATATGAAAAACGTGTCGCCGAGTATGAAATTGCGATGAAGAAATACGCAAAAGAAGAACAGGAAAAAATTGCAAAGATGGAAAAAGACTATAAAAACGATATGGCAAAATATGATAAAGATGTGACTGAATTTCAGCAGAAATTACAAGCGTATGAAGATTGTAATAAGAGTCTATTAAAAAGGGCATTTTGCAAAAAACCGACTAAACCAATCATGCCAACCCGAAAAGAATACGTACACGGAAAGGAACCGTCATTGCCAAAAGATATGTCGGTAAAAACTCCGACCCCTATATCTTTCAACAAAAGTAAACTTCCAACACGAAGTTTTACGCGCTATTTGCAAGAAGGTGAAGCGGCAGGGTCCAATGGTAAAGCGGCAGGGTCCGAGGGAGGTCGTCGTTATACCCGTCGGCGGCGTTAGGTCATGGGTTCTTGTTCGTCTTTGAGCCATTTGGACACCGTTTCGTATTCTTCCATGTCGGTGGACTTTTTGATTTCGACACGTTGGTGTTCACTATTCATGAACCCTGTGCCAAGAAAGGACCATCCATTCATATTTTGTTGGAGATAAATGACATATTTTTCCGGTGAGGTCGTAATATGGTGAATCCAATGCTTGTTGATGATAATACCTTTGAGAAAAAGGAATCGTGAAGATGCTGTCATGCTGTTTATAAATACTGTATTACAAGATTTATAAACATGTGTCAATTTTTAGTGGATTTTGTGAGGCATTACGCGGTTTTGGTTTACGATGTCTTGGATGGCGCCCTCTTATGAGGTCTTGTACACGCCATAATACGAAACAAGAATCTTGCATGATTTGAGAAAATTGTTCCACGACAAGAGTCCAAGTCCCCCCAGACGAATGGCCTTTTTCATGACCGGTTGCAAGGCTGCAAGGGTCGCCGGTACACACACGGTTTCGTAGGTGGACTGAAAGTTGTTGTAATTGAAGATGGGTTTTCCAAGACGTGCATTGACATTATTGTGAAACGTAAACCACCACACTCGATTCTGAAGCCCAAAATGGCTGTAAGGACTATTCGTTACGACGTCATAGGGGTTGGATGCAAGATAGGATTGGTAATGGGCACGGCAGTCGTCGCACGGTAAAGCCTTGACAAGGGATTTCGTAAAACGGGTCCATTCACGGATTTCATCGTCCTGGGCGATTTTGTTGGTCATGGCGCCACTGTGGAACGAAAGGGTATGAATGACTCTCCAAAATAAGGGACCCCAATCGGCGGATTCCGGATATTCTTCCGCTGGAACTTTACACGCACACGGCATTTGATTCTGCGAAGGGGTAGATAAAAAAGGAAGGAATTGGAACGAAGAAATGGAAGGGACGGAAGCGGGCCTTACCAGATACGTTTGTGAATGATTTTTGGATGGAGTTTGATTTCCAGTTTCTTCATTTCTTGTGCATGAAGTTTTTGTTGCTTTTCACGGGTCTCAAAGTCTTTGATTTTTGCAATAGCCGGTGCATTTTCTTGGAGAGGAACCCATCCATAATATTGTCCATACAAGGACGCCCCTTTTTCTATCCGAAAAAAGGATTTGGGAATGGCAACAGCGTCCAAGAGAAAATATAAATGGGTCTTGCCAATGGCAACCGGATAGGGAACATCATTGTTTCCAATGGGACTGTCGTATGACTCAATGGTGTCGCCGTGGACCGGTTCGAAACTGTAGATTTTTTCGCCAATGTAGACGTATTTTTGGGGGGAGATTTGAGCCAAGATACTGTTGCCTTTTGAAAAGGCTGTGCAACAGGGCTCGGATTCTGGGTCGTGCATAATGTTGTCGCCGACAAAGAGTTTTTGATAGGAGGTTTTGTATATTGATTGGTCTGGAATATATTTTTGGTCTTCGTATTTGGTCTTGTATACGTGTAAGGTTTTGGTGGACGGAGTGTCATAGACAAAAAAGGGTCGGTTGCGGTTGTCGTGGATTTCGTATTTGGTCCCACGGATTTTTTGGGTTTTGGAGGATGTCGCCTTTATCCAATGATAAATACCACGCTTGTCGGCCTTGGAAATATAAGTTTGTTTGTCATTCCCTACCTTGGTTTCACCTTTACAGTCATTGGCGTGATAGGGTGGTGAGGGGCGTGATTTGTATTGTGCGGATGTTTCCTTGACACAATGGGTTTTCCGAGTCTTCATATATCTATCAAACAGCATATAAAATTGGGTTGATGTGTTTGTATAGAAACGTTATGGCAGATGATTGGTCCGTACCAGAATGTTGGATTGTCAAAAAGAGCAAAAAATATGATTGGAAGACAATTGTGACGATACCTGGACTCGAACATGATTATACGGTTGGGGTCGGATGGACCGATACTCCCTTTACAGTACAAATGACGCTAGGGGAAGCTCCACGTGAACCGTTTGTTGCAGGGGAACCGGTAAAGGTACCATGTTTTCTGAGCGAAGAAGTGTACGAGATTCTGAAGGACTACTATGCCGAACGGGGCGAAAAAATGCCCAAGGAAGTGCGGAAAATGCTCAAGGATGAAATTGCGGCCGAGAAGCGGGAAAGTGAGGAAGCTTGTCGGCAAGCGGAAGAAGAGGGTGGGGGCGTGGTCGAAAATAGCGTCGTGTTGCGCGTCAACCTATCGGAAGAATTTGCTCTGGATGTAGAAGTCACAAAATCAATCAATGTGGAAGAAGTATGGAAGACCTTGTGCGAGACATATAGTATTGAAGGAAAAAAGGGGAAAAAGTTGCTGACCTTATTACAAACGACCCAGAGCGGACTTTAAGACTTGGAATCAAAGATACAATAAGTATGGACAGTTTTTGTATTGTATATGAACCCTCCTTGGAACATTACATGGTGGAATATTTAGAATCCTTGCGGAGCGTTGGGGTATGTGCAAGACATTATTATTCGGCCGATTCGAGTCGAAAAAAGATTTATTTACAAAAAGTGTTGAAGAGCGATGAGGATACGTATTTGTGCAATACAGAACAATTGACGACGCATACATGGAATGTGTATACGAATGGGTATATTGCCATACCGTCCATCCAGCGACTCTTTTTTTTGGATTATAGTGCTTCGAATCTCGAACAAATCAAACGCTTGTCGAATTATGAAGCCCACAAAACCAAATTGCGCTTGTATCATTTGCCCTATTGTTTTCGCGAGGCCGAAATCCAACAATTACGTTCGCCGAATGAAGAAAAGGTCTTTGATGTAGGGATGATTGGGGTCTATGAACCACGACGGATGATGATTCTCCAACAATTGCGCGATGCGGGTCTCAAGGTCAATGCAATTAATGTATATGGACATGCACGTGATGTACAAATGCGTCAATGTAAAGTGCTGGTCAATGTCCACATTCGCGACGATTATACGATTTTCGAAGAGATTCGGTGCATGCGATGGTGGTATGCAGGAGTACCTGTCATTAGTGAAACGTCGTCCTTTCAATCAGTGCTCGATGTGGAGCCGTATATTGTATGGGCACCCTTGGATAATTTGGCGGCGACTGTAGTGGAGTTTTTACAGGGTGGGGGGAAGGCATTGCAAAATGAAGAAATTATTGCGAAAATTGCACAAGGTCGAAAAAAAACAGTGGAAGATACGTTTGCATCGTTAGCAGAAGCGGTTACCAAGCAATCGTAAAATACATGCACTCTGGATTGATGGTTTCGAGTGTCTGGACGGTCAGAAAGTCGTATTGTTGCTTGGTGAAATAGGCCTGAAGTTTTTTAAGAAAGAGGGCGTCTGGAATATTATAATGGGATTCTTGCTTTTCGCCCTGTGCATCATAATATACGACGGTCGTGTCTCCGTTGACCATATTATAGGTGGACTCGTCATACTTCCATACGTGAGGCGTATCCAAGGCAATCACAATCATGTTTTTTCCCTGGCGTGAGGCGTCCATCATATTGAGTTTCCAACGCTGGTTGTAGACAAAATGATAGAGAATCAAATGCTCCATATGAACGGATGCACTGTCCATGAGAGTTTGGAGAAAGAGGTCTTCGATTTGAACATTGTATTTGTGTTCATAGGCCTCTGTTTTCATCGTGGTCAACGACTGGAGGAACTCGCGACTCAAGGGAATGTTGGAGGGCTGCATGGTGGCTTTTTTTCGTGCAAGGATTGTACAAAAAAAAGACGGTTCATGGAAATCAATTTTTTATTCACTATCGGATTCAAATTTATCATTACTGTGTTTTTCTTCCCATTCTTTCATCCCCTCTCGGACTTCCTGCAAATAATTGCGGAAATCTGCGACTTCTTCTTGCGTAAGTTGTCGGTTTTCAGGACGTTCTTCCTTCTCTTCCTCTGGAAGTTCTCCGTCGTACAAGGTTACACCGAGGAGTTCGGCAACTTCTTCTTCACAATCCGTATCAAGAAACTCGTACACATCTTCCTTCTTATTGTGTTTCCAGTAAAAGAGAAGGGTATTTTCTTTCGACATGCCATCCATCAAGGATGCAAACTCTGGGAATTGGGTCTTGATTGCTTTTGCGGTAATGGGAGCGGGTAAGTGGGGGACATAAAAGAGTGCCTTTTTGGGACACTTTTTTCCAACGTCTAAATACATGGTATAGGGAGAGGTTTCTTATATAATTATGATATAACCATTCTTTAGATTCAATTTTTTGGTGTCGTTTTGGCGCACCTTTTCTTAAAAGGTGAGTTTGAGCAACTTTACATAAAAGGAGGACACGGCCTTGTGTTTTATTTCAGAATCATTTGACAGTAACGTGTCGTACAAGGACGCCATGTGATTCTTGAGTTTCAATTCCATCTTCATGTAGAATTTCGAAAGAATGGACTTGAAAATATCTTCCAATTCATCTTCATGCGGTACACTCGGTCGTTGAAAGAGTTGGACCATAAAGTCCTTGCGAGAAGAATTGGGTTGGTACATTGCATCGAACGATTGGATGACCAAGGCACTGAATTCTTCAAAGATAAGATGCGGATTCTTCTTGATTTCGTGCATATTCATGGCCACTTGCAAATTGAAGAGTCGGTCCTTGATGTTGGCATAGGCAGGGTCCTCGTGCAACCGCTCGGCTTCGCGAAAGTGAATATCCGGTTTGTGGGCCGCATAGTACCAGGGGAACTTGAGTTTCATGTAGAGCAAATTTCCGTCTGGATTGGTAAAGGCCAGCATAAACCCCTCCAAATCATCGACCTTGCCTTGGAGGGCATTGTGCATTTTCTGGCAGTAGAATTCTTCAATGCCACTCGGGCTGCAGGGGACTTCGTATACCGGTACGGCTTGGAGGTAGTGGGTCGAAAGAACATCTGGAAGTTGAATCTTGGCTTGCTGGTCGTGGTAATAAATTGTGGCCAAGTGCGATACAAAACTGCGTCCATAGTCGACTGTAAGACCCCAATAGGGATGTTCTGGCACGGATTCAAAGGCCAAGGTAATGGTTTCGTCCCAGACAATGTGCTGAAGATAGGCGTGGATGCGTTGGTAAAAGGCGTCGAAACTGCCGTAGGTCTTGACAATACTTTCTTTAAAGGGCTGGACAACACTGGAGGCTTGCGTGGCAAAGAGGCAAGACTTGGAGCCGATAAAGTAGACGTGGTGGTCGATGGTGCAGCAAAAGTCTTTGATTTGATGGGTGTCTTGGAGGTGCAAAATATAGCGGCCCTGGATGGAATGTTTCTTGACCGCCGTTACATTCATCAGAGACCCATCCACTTTCGGTAAGAGGAAACAACGGTCATAGGAAACAGAGTCAGGGTTGACCTTTTGCAAGGGTTCCGTGAATTCGCTCTGCAAATATTTCTGAAGAGGTTGAATGTAGGGATAGAGTGCGGCGTGGCTCTGAAATTTGCGCAGTTGGCTGGTTTCAGGGGAAACTGGGAGAGAAAGGCGAAGAGGGACCCAAGAAGAGGAGGGATTCTCGCGAATCAAGTGTTCGCCACGATAGTGCAGGGTTGTTCCATTGCCACTTTGCTTGCCGTCGTAATACGAAAGGCGCAAGACCTGGTACTGGGGGTGTTTGTAATATTTGAGGCTTTGGTCGAGTACAATTGACGGATTTTGCGCTTGAAAGGCTTCTAGGGACGAGTTGTTGATGGTGGTGGCGGGGTACGCGTGCGTGGACGCTTCCGCAAAGGTCGGTGCGTGCTGGAGTTTGGTGCGCCAGCAGGCCGTAATTAGGTTGCACAGTTCGTCAAAACAACTCGAAGAGACGAGGGGAGTAGGGGTCGTTTCGGATTCCTTGTACAATTCAATGGCCGAACGGTAATAGGCAGTTTCTTGCGCCAAGGGATAATAGGTCTGTTCCTCCACCTTGAGGGACCCCTTACGACCGAGCAAATGCTGGGGGAAACCCGTGTAGACAAACATATTGTCCTGGGGCGTCAGAAACTCACCAAGGACATTCGGATTGAGGGAAACACAACTGTCAAGGATGACAATATCGTACTTTTCACATGCATCCAGGACAATTTCCTTGTAGTGATTGGCAATCTGGTGTTTGAGGGTGGGATAACAGTACTTGTAATAGGTGGTAGGTTGGTTGGTATTGGGGTCGAGGATTAGAGGGTCTTCCACAAACGCTTCAAACGACACATCGTAAGGAACGAGTTTTTGTTTGCGGGCCAGAATCCAATGAGCCTGGTCGCGTTCCGCAATTCCCACCGTCATGTGATGCTGCTGGAAGGCAGTCGCAAACCGTTTGGCCATCGTACTCTTTCCACACCCAGGAGCGCCGTGCATGACCAGGACAAAATTCCCAGGTTGGACCGGTGGCGTCATGGGCTTGGCCTGAAACAAGTGCTGGACGGTGGACGTTTGAATATCGAGGACTTTTTGAACATCGTCGTAAATATCCGGTCGATAGGCACCGAGACGGTCGCCGTACACGAGACACTTGTAATAGGCGGCGTAGTGTTTCTTTTGTGTTTCGCTGTAGGACGAAATCATATGTTGAAGAGTGGCATAGCAAATATGGTGACGTTCTTGCGGCGTGTGCGTACAAACACACATGTGCTGGTCAATCAAGAAGAGCAGGACTTGTTGGAGTTCGGCATCGAGGGCTTGAAAACATTGTTGCGCAATATGGGTGCCGATTTGGCCGTGCATAAAGGTTTTGCCCGAGGGGGTTTCCGTAAAGGGTTTGCCAATGTCGTGCAGGAAACCGAGCTGAAAAGCAATTCTGGGGCTAATATTGTACTGCTGGGCGTGGTGGGAACAAAGGAGACCACAGCACAAGGCGTGCCAGCCGTACGGTTCCTGGTGGTGTTTCAGATGGGACGGATTAATGTGCGTCAACGTGTCGACGAATTTCTGGTAAATGTAGGGTTTGGGCAGGGCATCAAGAATTTCGGAAACCACGTCCTCCCATTTCGTATAGATTTGGGTGCAGTCGAGGGTGGCCAAATGCTCCTGCACCGAGGGCAGCGACGAGGTGGCGTTGGAAAAATAGTTGCGAAGGATGTCGAGAGCCATGGTTATACGAATTTTGTGTCGTTTGTTGACTCAATTTTTCAATCCAACATATCGTCCACGACGGCAAACGGACTGTTGGAACGTGCACGACGATATGGGTGTTGCATAATAATGTGAGTCATATACGTGGTACACAGTTTTGCGGTAATTCGAGATGCATCGTATGCATAACCACACAAGAAGACTAGTAAAGGGGCCACAAAGATTCGTTGAGAAGGGTAAGGGTTGGCAACACATTGTTGTTTTACAGAATCATGAATGTATAAAAAAGGATAAAAGAACTGATAATTGGTGTACATGATGAGTTCATTAAACAAACCGAACGAAAAGTAGAGACCCCAGTGCCATTTGGAAGAGGAGTTTTGAAATGTGGTTTCAATCATCCACATTTGGAGATATTTGGATTGTGTAAAAAAGAAGAAGAGGAGGCTGATGTTGAGGGTACTGTAAATGGCATAAAAAAGATTGTACGGATAGGGGTCATATGTGTACAAGGAAGTTAGTATACTTGGGATTTGCCCATACAGGAATCCTGTGGCAAGACATAATTGGTACAAAGGGAACATTCTTGCTTTTTAAACAAGAGTCGAGTATATTTGCGTAGAAATGTACTCACATCTACGTTAATATAAGGAAGGTTTTTTAAGTCGTCTTCGGAAAACCAGCGGGCATCCATGATTTCGTTGGTGTCGAGCGGTTTCGGAGTAAATTCCTGGTCGACATAGTACAGAAAGTATCGGCCGGCGGTGAGCGTGAAGCGTGGGACAATGGCATTGGGAAGAAGAATACCGGTTTCTTCATAGGTTTCACGGATGGCACATTCCAAGAAAGATTCATTGGGATTGATTTTGCCTTTGGGAAGAGACCATTTCTGTGTACTGCGGCCCTGGACAAGAAGAACACGCCCATAGGGGGAAACCATGATGGTTCCAAAGATTGGATGCTCGGCAGTACACTTCTTGGCGACCATTTCCCACGATTGCATGATTTTCGTTTGCTTGCGTTGAAAAAAAAGTTTTGTCGTATCAATTTTTTTAATTTTTATTTTGGTTGGTTTACATCTTCTTCTTTGCGGCGGCAATAGTCATGATGCGGCGTTTACTGATTTTGCTCTTGAGTCCAAACTTTTTCGCCACACTCGAAACAAGAGTGTCAGGACATCCTACATAGTTTCGTGCAATGTAGGAATAGGTGCGACCTTCATCTTCGACCCACTTTCGCAGGTTGGCTTCCGTGAGCAAGGATTCGGCACTAATACCTTGGGCATCAAGTTCGGCACGCTTCTTCTTTTCGGCTTCTTGCTGGTGTTGCTTGCGCAGGGCAGGGTCGATGGCCTGGAACGCGGCAGCACGTTTTTCCGAGGACGTGGTACTTTGATTATCGGCGGATTCCGTTCCTTCCGTTCCGTTCCCTTCCGTACCGACAGTAGGGAAATGTCCATGAGTATCAAAGTACGTCAGAAGATTGGGCTGGGATTCTTCGTCATGGGGCGGTACATATTGATGAATATTGTGAAGAGTGAGAGTTTTGGTCTCATCATCGTCTTGGAGGAACGGTGGGGGCATGTACGGCTCTTCGTTCTCTGAAGGAACAGAAGCAGCAACAGGTTCGGCCTTCTTGACCTTTTTAATCTTCTTTTCCGTGGGGGTGGGCAAATACACAATATGGTTTTGGGGTGGGGCTTCTTCTTGTTCTTCAACAATGGCAGGGACAACCTTGCGTCCATCATAATGCTTTTGCAAATAAAGGTAGGTTTCTTCCATCATCGATTCCAGCGTCTTGTGGACGGCAGCAATACCATAATTACCAATCAGTTGGGACAATTCACCGTAGAGAGAAGTGGACATTTTACTAGTATGTAAACTGTAAATATGCTTTAACCGTTGTCTTTACAAGGTTGTTAAAAAAAAAGATGGGTGGAAGAATCAATTTTATTTTGTGGGTTGGACTTTGCTACGTGTATTGTATCGGTGATTGTGCTGATAGGGGTACTTGTGTTTATAAATGTCGACGAGAACACGCACATCACGTTCGGCATTATGCGCATCTTGCGGTGCCGGTTTGCCAAAGACGTGAGCATACAATTCATCGAGTTTGGGGTACTTGTACCCTGGCTTCCCATTGGCAAAGGGGAGTTTGCAAGTCTCAATATTGTCCATCATGGTACAAAATTCCTTTTCGGCGGACCAGGGCAGTTGGGGTGTCAAGAACCATTGCAGGTCGTTGAGGAGCACATTCTTGTCGAAATGCAGATTGTGGGCAATGATTTTATCGGCCTGGGCTGCGTGTTTACAAAAGACTTGGAGAATGGTGGCGGCAGGTTGACCGTGGATGGTCGCGTAGGACTGGGAGATTCCGTGAATGGCGGAGGCTTCTGGGGGAATGGTGAAACCGTTGGGTTGGAGTACGTAATAGTAAAAGGGAGATGTCTTTTGGGTGATGGGGTCATAAAGGACCCAACAAATGGATACAATGTGCGGCCAATTATATTTATCCTCCAGGGGGGACTTTTTGTAAGTATAAGGGATACCAGTGGTTTCTGTGTCGAAAAACAAGTACTTCATCGTTATGAGAGTTGTTGTGTGTGGTTGTACATCAATTTTTTGATGATTTGGTTTTTTGAAACCCTTTTTTGAAAAATTGAAAATATAATTGTAGTTTGGGTTATTATCTCTTTTCTAACATGAATACCATCGTAAATCCAGAAACAGGGAAAACTATTAAGGTGGGTGGAAACACCCATAAATCTCTTATTTTGAAGGGGGTTTTAACACGAGAGTCATTAGATACAGGCAAAGTGTCTATCGTGGAAGGAAGTCGTCAGAAAATGCCATTGCCAGCGATTCTCCATTATCCCAATAGTACCCATTTTACAAATGTAAAGGAAATTTCGGAAGCGATTGGGTGTAGTTTGTTTGAAATTGCGGAATGGTTTAGTAAGGAATTTGATACGATGAAGTTATGTTATAGTAAAACGTCAACGACAATTATTCTTCCGCAATACGAGCCGTTTATTGAAAATATTTTAAAGGACTTTATTACTGACTTTTCAAAACGAAACAAGTTGGATATTACACATTGGAATCAGTAAAAAATTGAATGGGTATGGTGCCATTTTTTATCAGGTATTCAAAGGAATCACCAACATCATGGATATTCAAACGTTTCGTTCTTTAAAAGAACAAACCCCTGAACTTTGCCTGGCAGCGGTTCAACACGATGGAAATGCTTTACAGTATGTCAAGGAACAAACCCATACAATTTGCCTGGCGGCGATTCAACAAAACGGATTTGCGTTACAGTATGTCAAGAAACAAACGCCTGAACTTTGTTTGTTGGCGGTCCAACAATTTGGGGATACGTTAAAATACGTCAAGAAACAAACTCATACAATTTGCTTGGCGGCGGTTCAACAAAGTGAACATGCCTTACAATATATAAAACTTCCCTATCAAAAAGTGGTTCGAGTGTTTGACGACTGTCATCGACTTTGCGAACCTTTGAAGGAGAATACGTGTTGTATATGTTATAATGACATTTATCATGAATACAAAAAAGTTGTGGGTTGTCTACAATGTAAACA
>JACCDO010063969.1_pt1 | contig 14164 bp, 10 predicted proteins | sample 7446101 | NCBI WGS metagenome assembly JACCDO01 (sample SAMN15323440, study PRJNA562643) | freshwater metagenome | isolation source: river surface water | place: USA:Blue River Watershed | collected 2017-08-16
AGTAATTTAATTGATGATCCATTGTTAAATAGTTTACACTACCGATAAAAGTAGAGAAGATCGAAAATATTTTTTCAATTCTCTTTTTATTATAAATTCTGTGAAAATTACCTTCAATACATCCTTTACCGATTGGTATTCCACATATAAAATATCCACCACTATTTAACATCGAATATGCTTCTAAAACAGCATCAAAGTCACCGTTAGGGTTAATCGGGTCACCATAACGACCGAGTCCATCATGTTCTAACGAAGAGAAAGTGATAATCACATCATATTTATCTTCATTCTGATAATCTTCCATTTTAATCATTTTAATCTTATCTTCACATTCACAGACCGCTGGTATATAATCTAAAGTAGTGACACTACCTGCACCAAAGTGTAAAAGAATACATTCTATCCAAGGTGATATAGAACCCAAAACTAAACACTTCTTACCTTGAATATTCACAAATCGTTTAAATACATTCTCCATTTGAACAGCACATCCAGGATAATCATCACAAGATAATTTATCAAATTTACCTTGTTGACAATATTCTAACATCTTCTCAATCATCTCTCTCTTCCATATCATCTCCCAGTTTTTATTCACATAATTCATATATTCTTTACATATATTGGGTATTTGATGAAAACTATTGGTTAAAACACCATTTAAACAGATATGTGGTTGATTCCAATAAACCAAATCTTTTAAAAATTCTTTTTTTAAATTATCATGTAAGAGAGATAGTTGAAAAGGTGATGGATAAGGATATTTTTTACGAATCACACCAAATTCTTCTTTCAATAAATGTTTTTTACCGATAAAATCAAAATAAAAAGAAAAAAATTCATGTAAAGATATTTTTAATCCACATGATTTTCTTAAAAAAGAGTAAGGATGTAAACAAAGATATTCCAATGCTTGTAAAAAAGATTCTATATTTTTATTTGATAAAACAAAAAAAGATTTTTTTTGATTATCTTTAAGACTCCATATACACTGTTCATGAAGAGAATGTAAAGAAGAAAGATCATATTGAATATCTTTATAAATAAAAACAAATTGTTGATATTTATCCAAAAGTTGATTTGATGTAAGTTGTTGAAGTAAGTATGGAAGATAAAAGAGAACTTCATGATCTTCGATTAAATTTAAAACTTTTTGAGAGAAAGACTCCCATGAAAGAAGAGGTAAATAAGTATCAACATGATTCTGTTGAACAAGATTGAATGGATAATTTGAATCAATACCATATAATTGGTTTCGCCATAATGAGTCACAGAAGTTTTTCGTATGAACGACAGCGATTTTATTTTGAAGCGACTCTAATATTTTTTGTAGGACGAATTCTTCTAAATGAAAAGTATTTAAAATACCATTTAAATCACCATAATATTGAATATTTGAATTTGATTCTTTCGGATTTTTAAGAAGACCATATAAAGCATTTGTATTTTCCATTTTTTCATAAGGAATTGGATTTTTCATAATATCGGAGAATATAGTTGAAGGTTGAAGAGTCCAATGAATAAATTTATATTTAGCGATGATGTCAAAGCGATGATTTTCATTGGGGTTTGAAGGACCAAAGAGACAAATATCATCCGAGGGAAGAGGAGTAAAAGATGTTGAAGAAGGTTGAAAAAGGAGAATGAGCCTTTTGTTGTTGACCATATGATAATACTAAAACTTCTTTTTAAATTGTAAAAGTAAGATAAACGCGTTTAATTTTATGATTAAAATAAATTCATTTTTATAAATAGATTTGGTCAAATAAGTGATAATAGGAATGTTTTTAAGTATTCATGGAAAAAAACCGATAGGGTTTTTTTCTAAATGAAAGAATATTCATTATCAAGTTTTACCAAGGCGGGGCACAGATTCGATAATATGTTTTGGTCAAAAAGTGATAAACAAAAAGTATTGAAGTAAGAATGCGGTTTGGGTCGATAAGGACCCAAACACGCGAATTCTCATAATCTTTTATCTTATTTTACCAACAAGTAGTTCGAATGGCGGCCTTGGAGGTAGGTCATAAGGAGGTGGTGTGTCATTATGGTGGGTCGCACGGGCGAAGGCCCGTTCGCTATTTATGTCGCATTCGAGAACTTGTTGGTAAAATAGGATAAAAGATAAAATAGAATTCGCTAATAGAGACCCAATAGTCTCTATTAGCATTCTTACTCCAATACTTTTTGTTTATCACTTTTTGACCAAAACATATTATCGAATCTGTGCCCTGCCTTGGTAAAACTTGATAATAAATACTTGTTGATATAAAGAATGTCCTTAATCGGACATTCTTTATCAATACCTAAAAATATACAAGATTATAACATATTATACCAATACTATTTCTTTAATAATGAATTATAAAAATCTAAAAAAGAGTTTGAAGTGATTGTTGATATTTTTTATCATGTTCTTCCCATTCTTTTTCAATAAAATTCCAAGAATATATTTTTCCATTCAATCCATATCTATAATGAATACAACCATCATCTGTATATACCCCTTCATTCTGTTTTGTTAACTGATCAAAAGATAAAGATGGATATTGTTCTTTAAATTTTTGTTGTAAAATTTTTGAATTTTTCTTTTTTATCTCATCCTCTTTTTGCTTGTTTTCCATCTTATGTTTATTCTCAAAACTCGGAAAATTTTTATGAAACTCCTCCATATTTACTATCTTTATAAAATCCTTTTTCTTTAAGTTTAAAAATAAAACTTCGTTTATGAATGAATTGAACTTAAAGAAAATAGTTAAAAAAAGAGGAGAGAGAAAGATGGAATATACGAAGTATAGTAAATATGAGAGTAAATTAGAGACATTGGTCACCATTATCACTTATGGTGAAACAGCTCTAATATTAAAAGAGAATCTTCATAGTACACTTGATAGTTGTAAGAAGATATCGAATGGGGTGAAGAAAAATTCATTATGTAACAGTATTTATCGTTTAATACAGAGGGTGGAGGTATTGGAAGAGACAGAGAAAGTGAATTCAATCTTTTTTTTGAGTGAAGAGGAGAATTTAAGTGAAGAGTATGTACTAACGAAGAAGGAGATACAAACACTACAAGAGTATCAGTTTAAGACATTTATCTATCGTCCGGAGGAGAGATTTATTGTGGAGGAGTTGAAGGATATATTTACGAATTTTGATTTTCTCCAGACGATACAGATGAATCAGTTGAATGTGACACATAGGAGAATGAACCGTTATAAACAGAAAGAGTGTATGACGATGAAGGTGACGAATGATACACAGGTGATAGAGGCACTTGAGAGAATAAAGAAAGAAGAGAATGTGAAAGACCAGAAGATAATTGTTTATGGTCAATCACCGATATTAAACCAATTAAAGAATAGGAATCTCTCATGGATAATATGTAAGGACCAGAATATGACGAAGGAGGAGATATGGAGTTTAAATGAGGATGAGAAGATGAGGGAGAATTTGAGGATATTAGAGGAGAGGATGAGGGGTATACAGGATGAGAAGAAGGTCGATTTATATGTATTTGGTCGTATAAAGATAGAGATAAAAGAACATATAGATAATTATTTATTGAAGGAGTTATTTATAGAGGAGAGGAAGATAAAGATATTGGAGGGTATAGTAGAACCGGAATCATTAAACTTCAAGATATATCCGATTCGTTCATTAGAGAAGGGAGATATAGGAGACCGATTCATAGAGGAGTATAAAGGATTAATGGGAATAAAATATTTTTAGAATGAATCTTTAAAGAGTATTTTTAGGATATCAGAAGTGTGTTGAGGATTTTTGATAGGATGAGGGATGACGAGGGGATGAGAGAGTAGAGGATAATCATGATAATTTGGTTTATTGTGGTCACCAAAATAATGTATATTTTTATAATTTTCTTTAAGTAGGAAAGGAATAACTTGAGACTTATTCCATTCAGAGGGTTGAATAGAGAGGGAGTTAGAGGAGAGGAGGATGGAGACATGAGGATTTTCCCAAACTCTTGAATAGATATTTTTACGAAAGTCTAGATAACGGAAGAGTGGAAAATGAATCTCTTTGGGTAGAGAATGAAAATAGATCATAGAATCTCGAATTTGGAGATGTTGGAGGGGGGAATAATGAGGAATCTTATTTTGAAGAAAAAGATTCGAGTCTTCCATTAATTGTAAACAGGTTGAATATTGAGGATTTTCTTTAAGTTCATTTTTATAAATAGTAGAATGAGGGGGAGTGATGAGATGAGAACCATTTTCACAGAAGATAAAGTTGAAGAGGTAGAAGGAGTCATAGAGTTGTCGTCGAACTTTATCATAAGTGCCACCTGAGACGATACCTAAATCTGTATTTTTGAATTGTTTATATTTAACTAATTGTTGATAGAGGGTAGAAGAGATATAGTGGGGAGGGGTTAATAGGGTATGATTGATATCGAATAAGATAATATTTTTGGAAAGTCTTTTTAAAGAATGAAACATACTTAAAGAAAAGAATAGAAAAAAGAGGATATAAAAGAACGAAAATAGGTGATAATTTATAACAGGGTATTAATAATTAAGCGAGATACTTGAAGAGGGTGGGGTCATCAGAATTGCGTTCAAGATACTCCTTTTCAATCAGTGTCTCAATATTCTTCTTAATAAACTTGACATCAGGTCTGAATCGTACACAATCACTGAGTACATGAGTGATAATGTCATTAAGGGACGAATTCTTACGATTCTTCATGAGACGGACAATACAAGCCTGAATGGTATGAGTACGGTCAATCTCGATAGTCTCGGGTGCGACGGCGACTTCAACGAAAGGTAGACATTGGATGACGACCTTAGTGAGTTGGCAAGAGAACTTGGAGTTGAATCGGTAGGTATTATCAGCTTCATTCTTGATAATGAGCTTGGCTCTCAGAAGAGATTCAAGAACACGGTCAAGGAAACTAGGAATATTGATACCGGTCTCATGAAGTAGAGTGTCATAGTGAAGTGCGTTATTATGTCCCATAAACATATTAAAAACGACATATTGAAGAATATTAAATTCGAAAATATGCTTCTTACCCTTGGGATAGTTAACGGTCATATTAAGGGACCCGTATGTATAGTGCCAGAGAACCTTACGAGAAGGGAAAGTAGCAAGATACATCTCCTCAGCGGTACTATAAATAGTACGGAGTTCGTCGGGTAGACGAATAGAGGGACAGTTGAGGAGGTTAGGCCAGTGAGATTGGGTGTAGATATGACTCGTAGAATTTGATTCAGACTTACAACGGCAATAATCTTGTAGCATACCGGCCAACTTTTCGGAGAGTGAGATACCGAAGTAGGAATTGTAGCGAGATACGATAGAACGTTCCATTTCAATATTCACGGGTGAAAAAAGAAGGATACGGTCCTGAAGGTATTTGCGATTAAATTCCATAAAGATATCCTTATCATAGATGTAAGTAGAGAGAGTGATAGCTTGATAAATCAAGTCATACTTATTCTCTTCGGACATCTCCTTATCCTTGATACGAATAACAGAATGAATAAATAGTGCGATATGCTTATTAAACTTGACATCCTTATTATATGATGAATCATTAATAACAGTCTTCATTGAATTGACGAATACAGATTGAATAATCGTATTATCAGCGAAAGATTCGTGAATAAGACGAGTAAACAGCTTGTGATGTTCAATCATAAAAGTGCAGATAGCATTATTCATCTCATTAATCTTGGTGTTAGCCGAGATAATGAGATTTACATTATGGTTAACAGTCTCAACGACGAAGTCCTTAAGAATAGAACTCATGGTCTCAATACCCTGATTATTAGGGACGATAGACATCACGGTATAAATACGGTTAAAAATACTGAGATCATCCTTTTGGATGTGATTCAGATAATAAATAAAACCATCGGATGAATCCATAAGAATCTCCTTATGAATACTGGTGATGAAACGGTCAATAATCAGGTCCATAAGAGCCTTTTCAGTGCTCTTAACAAGATAGTGATGGAGACGTTCCTTTTCGGCGTTCATAAAGGTATAGATGTAGGAGCAATAATTCATATTAGAATTGGAGCTTCTCCAGGTACCTTGGATACCGTTAAAGAATTCAGTTGAGTTATCAAGGAAGAACTTCTCAAATTCGATGGAATACATAGAATTTGAGTTATCATCAGTCAACTTAGTAAAAATAGTGATATACTTGGTGAGGGCGGTATTGACCACGGTCTCGGAGAGTCTATCCTTATTCATCTCGGTCATAAAGTAGTTCATAATCTCCATCTTAAACTCATCATAAATGATGGTCTTCCACTGTCCGATGAGTTGAGTCTCAAGACAAGGTAGGTTATTAAAAGGGATATAGGAATACTGAATAAATACGAAGAAGCTAAGATACCACTTCATCAAGATATTTTGATAATTAGTCCAATGATGATAGAAGCGCTGTACACGTAGTTCAACAGTATGTTGAGCACGAATATCATCGCGAATATTTTCGAGGAAAGTCTTATTCCAAATAATCTGTTGATCATAAACATCCTTCATAAAATTATTAGGTGCGGGTTGGGTACACATGGTATAGACAACTGCATAAATAATACCGAATGTAGTGCGATTTAAATTGCTAGCATATCCCTCATCTCCACTTACCAAATATTGAAAGAGAGAGGAAAGACCTTTCTCCATAATATAAGCAAAACCAGCATCACGGGGGATAAAAGGCTTACCAAGTTCAGAGACCTGGAGAGACTTAATAGTCTCATTAAGGAGTGAAGACTTGTTAGAAGTAGACATGTTTGAGTAGTTGTAGTTTTCGTAAACGTTGAGAATAGGATAATAAAATTGATAATAGAAAGGATATTTTTCATTTTTTTTTGTAAATTTACGTTTAATATTTATATTTAAATAAATATTAAAAGGAGATAAACGTAAAGAATAAAATTAATTGGGGGGAGTTGTGCCCCAGAAGTTGGGTGGTTGAATATTTTGAGAGGGATAGGCGGAGTCGATGAGGATTTGGTATTGAGAACGTACAGCAGGCATTTGGGTATTATCATAGAAGAAGGGTCCATTTAAGAAGTTTCGTTGATTGGGATAATCGAGAGTGCGGAAGGGTATAGATTCACCGAGACGAACGACTTGAATATCGGAGACGGGTGTACCACGTGTTTTACTACAAAGACGAATACGAACTTCTGGGGGAACAAGGATATTACCTAAATTTTTATAATAAGAGTTAGGGAATCGAATTTTGAATAAGAATTTTCCTTCATGAATATCGACTTGACCGACATTTTCACTTTTTTCGAAGGCGACACTTTCATTAGGGTAAGGGAGACCACTACCGGTAAAGGAGCCATTATAGGTGGGAGAGTTAGCAGCATAATATTTAAGAACGAGGGGTTCATAACTAGATAAGGCGAGAAGATGATTTTTTAAAGTGCCGGAGACGAGATAGTTGGAGTCGACTTGATTATTGGCGATATGAAGTTCACAGAGTGGTAAATCTTTATAGACACTTTTCCATTTAGGGTTCATGGTCTTTTCACTCTCTTTAAAAATGGATAATTTGTAATCATCAACAAAAGGAGCTGTATTCATTTTCTTTTCTCTTACTATTTAAAAAGATAATTTTATTTTTTTTTTATCTATTAAAAAAATAGATAAAGATGGATTTTTTAGAATCGTTAAATATCAATGATAATCCCCAAATTTTAGAGGAATTAAATCAGGGAATACAAAAAGAAGAAAAAAAGGTTGATGAGGAGAAAGTGGAAGAGGATAAAGAGATAGAGGAGATAATGATGGTAAATATACCGATGAATATAGAGATAGAAGTAAATAAATTAGAGGAAGAAGTGAAGGAGGTTAAACAGAAGATAGAGGAGGTAAAGAACAATATGAGATATCAGAATATGATATTATTATTTGATGTGGATGGTACGATATGTGATTCGGGTAAGAAGATAAAAGAGGATATGAAGAGAATGATATTATTAGTAAAAGAGAAACATCAATGTCACTTGGGAGTGATAGGAGGAGGAAAGTATGAAAAGATAATGGAACAATTGGATGGATTGGGAGAAGAGTTTGAATATATATTTTCGGAATGTGGTTCAGTGGTGTATCAAAAGGGTAAAATGATAAAGAAGAATCATATTATGCAACATAAACAGTATCGAAATATACAGACATTAATTCGATATTCATTAAAATTTATCTCGGAGACGAATTATGATGTGAGTGGACATTTTGTGGATGTAAGAAATGGTTTAGTATATATCTCCTTGGTGGGAATGCAGGCGACGGAGGAGCAGAGGGAGCAGTTTAAGAAGGCAGATAGGAGAATGGAATTTAGGAAGAGGTTATGGCTCCAGTTGAATGACAAAAAGGAGAAGTTAATAGGGATGATGGGTTCGAAAACATCGAATTTGAGTATAGTATATGGAGGAGAGGTGGGAATCACGATATATCCATCAGAATGGGATAAAGTACAATCTTTACAGAATTTACAGAGATATGAGAATATATATTATTTTGGGGATAGATATGAGGAGAATGGGAATGATTATCAGATGATACATCATCAAAGAGTACATGGAATACCAGTTGATTCATTAGAGATGACAAAAGATAAATTATGTGAGTTTCTTTAAGTATAATTCATTTTGGTAAAGTATTAAAATATGATTTCTTTAAGTATAATTCATTTTAATAAAATATTAAAATGGTTTCTTTAAGTATAATTCATATAAGACGTAAATACCTTATATTATAAACGTACATAAAAAAAGAAAAAAAATGATGGACTATTATCCCTATAATTTTTTAATTTTATAAATAATTAACACACAACAAAAACAACCATGTCGACTACCCTGGCTAACCAGATCTTTGTCACTAAGTATGAGAAGGGTGCTTGTTGTATCCCTGGAAATGATATCCATCTACGCACTGGTGGTTTAATTCCCGGTTGTTCTCTTCGTAAGGACGGGGACCGTCATTTTGGTTCCTTTCGCACCATTCCTGAGATGGTGGACGCGCTTCGTTCAATCCCAGGAGAAATCTATATCGTTCACACGACGATGGTGAAGGACCCTTTAGAAGAGTATATTTGTGGAATTCCTGTGCGTGATCCCGAGGCTGCGCAACTTCGTAGCCTGGAGGCCTACCTCGCTTTCCTCCAGTCTCGTGGTCTCTACACCCTCCCGGCCCAGTAGGCCCGGTGAGCTGTAGTGCTCTTTCACTTTCCTCTTGTCCGTCTTTCGGTCATGACCACTATCTTTCATTCACAACCACCTTATAAATGTAAAATATCAAATATATCCTCTTCTATCTCTTTCTTTAAAATATCCTCTCGATTATATTTATAGATTAATGTTAAATATATGATGGATTGTAAAATAGATACCATATTTAAAATGAAAAGTGGCCATATCTTATGGGTAAATGAATAAAATGCCACAAGTAGATTACCCACCAATAACATGATTAAATGATAATTTTTAAAATATAAAAAATTTTTACTTTCCCATTCTACATATGTCATATGTAAAGTACGAATAATCAAAATCGTTAATCCAATATACAATAATCCATGCAATATCTTTCCTTTATCCATTTTTATCTTTCATTTAGATAAAAATTGAACTTAAAGAAATCATTTTTATAATTTATCAAAATGAATTGAATATAAAGAATTCATATTTTAGTATTTTACTAAAATGATTAGAACTTAAAGAAAACATTTTTATAATTTACAAGAATGAAATGAATATAAAGAAATCGTATTTTAGTATTTTACTAAAATGAATTGAATATAAAGAAAACATTTTTATAATTTACAAGAATGAAATGAATATAAAGAAAAGTATTATTAAAAATGCGAACGAAGTTCGCCTTTCCGACAAAGGAGGAAAGCCACGGGTCTTTAGACCCGTTTGTGGCTATAGCCACAATTTAAAAGGAGTTGATTTGGAAGTTTACATTGATATAGGAGAATGGTATAAATCCATAAGATTCTTCACCTTTTTTATTGCGATATTTTAGTATTTTTTTAGTCTCATCGGGTACTTCAACTTTGATATATAATAAAACAGTTCTACTATCAATATCAGCGGGAATCTCAAACTCAACATCATTATGATAAACATCTTGAACAGTATTAATAGTGACTTTTTTAGGTTTAGTTATACAAGAATTATTAGGAGACCAGAAAGGGAGTTTTTCATGATAATAGGGGAAAGATTTAGTCTCAAGATTCTTCTTGACGAATTGTTGATGGGGGATAGGTAAATGAAGTTCAAAGACTAAATCCAAATCGATATTGGAGAAGACAGTCTCAGTTCTCTTTTGATAAAAACCTTTAATACCATATTTACTTTTATAGGGGTCTTCATCATCCATATTATCTTTATATAAAGTGATTTGTTCATTAATGGTCTGTAAAAGATGATAATGGATATTATGAATGGATATCTTTCTGGAGAAGGGTACTTCTAAAGAGAATCCTTGTGGTAAAATCTCAAAAGGAAAATATTGAAAATCATCATCTTCATATTGATTTTTGAAAATATTGACTAAATATTGATTGACGGGATTGGGCATAATATTGGTATTTACTTCTTGTCCATTTGTATTTAAATAGAAAGTATCAAAAATAGTTTCATCGGAGTCACTAGAAGAATGATATTTATTGAGAGATATCATAAAATCTTGGGTGGTTTGGTATTTTTTATTAAATTCGGGTATAAACATCTTCTTTAGGTTCATTTGATAACGAGTACAGATGATATTTTTACCGGTTAATCCGGGTTCACCACGGTCACCTTTAGGTCCGGGTACACCACGTTCACCTTTATCACCTTTTTCACCTTGAGGACCTTTAGGACCACAATCTCCTTGGTCACCTTTTTCACCTTTTTCACCGGGAGGACCTTTAGAACCTTGTACTCCTTTCATACCAGCAGGTCCAGGGGGACCTTGAATACCGGGTATACCTTGAGCACCCGTTTTACCGAGAGGACCTTGAGGACCTCTCGGTCCGGGTATAGATTCACCATGACTACCGGGTAAACCGCGTTGAATCATAAATAGTTCACTAGACATTAATTTATCGAGGTCAATAGGGGTTAAATCTTGAAAAGTTAAAGTTTGTTTATGGGAGACTTCTTCAACAAGTTTAGATTGGAAGAGTTCATTCATTTTATTTTCAACTTTATCTTCAATGGATTCGGATTTTCTCTCTAATTTTTCGATGGATTCTTCTATTTTATGAACAGAATGGGCACAAGAGCAGGGTTTTTCTTCATTACGACAATAACCTAATTCAGAACAAGGGCATTTCGAACTTGAATCACCGATTTTTTTTAAAACGACATGATTCGTACGATTATTATAAAACAATTGATATTCACTCATCTTCTACTTATTACTCTTTCTTTTTTATTTTGAAAAAAAATTAAAAAGTTTTTTAAGTTCATTCTTCTCTTTCTTTTATTTTAAAAAAATAAAAGAAAGGAGGCAAAGAAAACAAAATTTATTCTTTAAATTGATTATTAAAGAATAGTTTTGGTCAAACTTGATATAATCTTTTATTTTTTATGTATTTATGGAAAAAAACCAAATCGGGTTTTTTTCTAAATAAAAGAATATTTATTATCAAGTTTAACCAAGGCAGGGCACTTATTCGATAATAAGATTTGGTCAAATAAGATATAAATAAAATATTTTAATTTATTCATGGAAAAAACCCAAATAGGGGTTTTTTCTAAATGAATCAATATCTTTATACTATTTAACCAACAAGTGTTCGAATCATAGTTTTGGATCTTTAAAAATGCAAGCATTTTTAAAGGCGGCGACCCCCCCTCCCGCCAAGACGAAGACCTCCTGCACCTGACCTAACCCCAAAGGCCGCGTTCGGTGAGACTTTCGCATTCGAACTACTTGTTGGTAAAATAGGATAAAAGATAATCAGAATTTGCGTGTTTGGTCCTTATAGACCCAAACCGCATTCTTACTTCAATACTTTTTGTTTATCAACATTTGACCAAAACATATTATCGAATGAGTGCCCTGCCTTGGTAAAACTTGATAATAAATATTCTTTCATTTAGAAAAAAACCCGATTTGGTTTTTTTCTATAAATACATAAAAAATAGAAGATTATATCAAGTTTGACCAAAACTATTCTTTAATAATAAATTTAAAGAATGAACTTAAAGAATGAATTTTGTTTTCTTTGTCTCCTTTCTTTTATTTTTTAAAATAAAAGAAAGAGTTTAATCTTTTTTCGTTTTACTAATACCACTCTGTGAAGAGACAAATCCTAAACGAATCGGATTTCCTTGTTTTACTGATTTATAATCATATACTACATAACTATTATTATCAACATATACTGGTTTCTTTTTTTCTGGGATATCTATTAAATCTTTCTTGTCACCACGTATTAAATACATCTTCTTCTTCTTCTCATCCACATAATATAACTTTTTATTCTCATAAAGTGCTAATCTTAAATCTTTTGTCACTGTCTTTACATTCTCCGTTCTACTCGTATATTCTATATTCTTTCTTAATTGTGGAAAATATGCTACTCCCTCCGCATTCGAACCATATCCAAAACAACGATATGAACCTTGTATATCCGCAGCATTTAATATACAATCAAATGCACATTCTTGCATCATCAATAATAATTCATTTAATACAAATTGTTTCTTCTCTGATAATGACTCTATATGTTCATCTGTTGTCACCTTCTCTCTACTCTGAAGAGCATTCGCCTCACTCATTACACTAAAATAACGGAAAACTTCAATATTTCTCTCTTCTGGTGGTAAATCTATATGTGAACCACGACGAACACCACGTCCTATAACCTGTTCTATTCTCATCTGATTCCAATATGGTTCCATAATGTGTATCTGACGAATATTCTTTAAATCAAGACCCTCTGCACCTGCTGATGTCGCCATTAATATCTTACATTTTTCACCATTTTTATTATCTGGACTCGTAAAAACTTCTAATATCTTCTTCTTTTCTTCTTGATCTTCCGTACCTGAATATAAAGTATATTTAGGTTTATCATCATTTGAACCAAAACGACTAAAACCATTAAAATCTAATACTTTTGAGAAGATTTCAACACCTTCTAAAGAACGGAAGTTTGAATAAACAAAGACTAAACCTTTACTCTTTTGTATATTATCTAAAACCATTCTAAATTTAGGTGATAATGAATCTAATCCTTCAGGTCCGGGTCTTAAATATTTTTCACCATTTTCTGTTAATTGTCGAAGTGCGATTTCTATACGGTTACGATAGTCTTCCTTCATCTTTCCCTCATTATTTAACTCTTCTTCAGCAAGTGCTGATTTCAAAAATGCTTCTTTCTGTTTTTCATTATCTTCATTTGGTTTTTTCAAAGTGACTACAAAAGTAGGATCAGGATAAGGTCTTGGTATCTCTGGTGGGAAGACAAAATTCGATGATTGACGTGAGAAGACACGGAAAGTACTCTTCGTCTTCTCTTTACCCTTCTTTCCCTTCTTACCCTTACTAGAACCCTTCTCCGTTAATCTCTCCTTCGCTCTTAATATATTATATATCGCTAATTGATATTCACTCATATTGATTCTCTCATAAGGTTGTTTAATAACATCAGGATAATTGGTTAATAAAGGTTGATAGAAAGAGATAAGACCTAAAATACGACTTTTAAAAATAGGTATCATCTCCGGTTTTAATCTATCACCTTTCTCCGCATCTTCCTTAATGAATATCTCCCTAAATCTCTCCCCATCCTCCTCCGTCGGAAAAAGTGTAAAATTCTCAGTATTTAAAAAACGTGCATCTATACCATTATCTCTACATACTTTGTGAATATCATCTATCGTAGTACGATATTGAGTCTGATAACTTCTTACTGTGATATGGAAAGAGATAGATTTATTAATCTTATTAATCTCTACAAAATCAACATAAGGTATACTGGCTAATTTAGATTCAAATTCAGTAAAATCCCAAGTTTCACCATATTTAGGATCAACATTCATAATACGGAAGTTAGTCACTTCTATATGACCTCTTAAAACATTCATTAAAACGGCGATTTCAAATGGATCATTAATCACAGGTGTACCACTTAATGCTACTATCTTCACATTCGATG
>JACCDO011514728.1_pt1 | contig 14164 bp, 6 predicted proteins | sample 7446101 | NCBI WGS metagenome assembly JACCDO01 (sample SAMN15323440, study PRJNA562643) | freshwater metagenome | isolation source: river surface water | place: USA:Blue River Watershed | collected 2017-08-16
CGGTCAATCATCGCCGATTTGTGGTTAGAATGTGTGATGTTGTGGTGCGGTAGAATGTGTGATGTTGTGGTGCGGTAGAATGTGTGATGTGTGGTGCGGTAGAATGTGTGATGTGTGGTGCGGTAGAATGTGTGATGTTGTGGTGCGGTAGAATGTGTGATGTGTGGTGCGGTAGAATGTGTGATGTTGTGGTGCGGTAGAATGTGTAATACTTCTGGGATATCGGCGATGACTGACCGAGCGGAGAATGCGAGTGGCGTCCCGCCCTGCGGGACGGAACGAGCAGGCGACGCGAGACGAGACTAGAAATCCGCATTGAATTCAAACACATTCTCCGCCACCTTCTTCTCCGCCAGCGCATATTCTCCCACTCGTCGCTCAAAAAAGTTCGTCTTTCCTGCGAGACTTATCATCTCCATAAAATCAAACGGATTTGTCGCATTATATATTTTGTCATACCCCAGCTGAAGGACCAGTCGGTCCGCGACAAACTCAATATACTGGCACATTAATTTTGCATTCATTCCTATGAGACGGCAAGGCAAGGCTTCCGATATAAACTCCTTCTCTATCTCCACCGCATCGCGGACGATTTCATATACACGATGACGCTGAATCTTCTTCACCATCTTCGTATACAGCAACACCGCAAACTCGGTATGAAGTGCCTCATCGCGAGAGATGAGTTCATTACTAAATGTCAGTCCAGGCATCAGTCCGCGTTTCTTCATCCAGTAGATGGAACAAAACGCGCCAGAGAAGAATATCCCTTCAACACACGCAAACGCCACGAGGCGTGTCTGGAATGTACTGCGTTTGTCCCCAATCCACTTCAACGCCCAATCCGCCTTCTTTTTAATACAAGGGAAACTCTGTATCGCATTGAATAGTCTATCCTTTTCGGCGGTGTCTTTAATATAGGTATCAATAAGGATGCTATACATTTGAGAATGTATATTTTCCATCGCGATTTGGAACCCGTAAAACGCGCGAGCTTCCGCCAACTGAACCTCTGTCATAAAACGTTGCGCCAAATTCTCCATAACGATTCCGTCGCTTGCCGCGAAAAATGCGAGAATCATAGAAATAAAATATCTCTCGTCATTTTGTAGCGAGTTCCAGTGGGTGATATCTTTTGTGAGGTCAACTTCTTCCGCACGCCAGAAACAATCCACCTGTTTTTTATACATGTTCCAAATGGCAGTATCCTTTATCGGAAATAATACGAACCGGTTTTGGTCTTCTTCAAGAAGAGGTTCGCTGACCTGGGGTTTTATCGTCGTAGGCGCGGCGGTGGTGACGGCGGAAATATCAACAGACATAATAATTGTGTGATGTAAATACGGTGTGGTCGTGTAAATGAACGAATGGGTACGGTTTAATTTGTTTTCCTAAATAGGGGGGTTGTCGGTGGATATTATAGATGGATATAAAAACCCCTTTGAACGGCGATTCTCCACTTCTGCAGAAATGGTATAAATCCAACTAATGTTACTATCTATTATCGTGTGTTTTATTCGGTTGTGCGTGATAATGTTAAACAAACTGGATATCGCGGTCATCAATTTAGACCGTCGCCCCGACCGTATGTCGTATATTTATAAAAATATCCCATTCTTATTTCGTCCGTTTCCCCCCTCCCCGCGTATTCCCGGACTTCGCGTCCATACGGTCGGGGTCGGCAGTGGCAGTGGCACTGGCACTGGCAGTGGCAGTAACGACGACGCCGACCATCGCGGGTATTATCGCAGGTTCCCCGCAATTGATGGGAATAATCTCTCGCATCATTATTCCGAATTCGCCGATTTGCTGGATACCGTTCGCGATACCCCGCGGGTTCTTGGCGAGGTCGGATGTTCATTAAGTCATTATTCGCTTTGGAGGTCTCACGCGCAAAATCCAACCGCGGAGTTTTTGCTCGTATTTGAGGATGACGTTTTATTCACGGAAAAATCTCACGAGAGAATTCGGGAAACGATCGCGGGGTTAACGCAAGGGAGCGGGGTGGCCGGGGCCGATGTCGTTTATGTCGGCGGACAATGGACGCCCGATTATGATATTGCTGGCCCCCCGCCGTATTTCCCATTCCAGAAAACCACCACCGAATCTCTCGGACAATATTATCGCGTGCCCGCGTCCGCGTCCGGGTCCGCGTCCGGACTTTATCCACGCCGAAATCTCTCATCAGCTGTTATTCAGGGCAACCGTAATGTATGGTTTACACCCTTATTTCGCACCGCGGGGGCTTACCTCGTCAGTCAACGCGGTGCGAAACGATTGTTAGACGCCGTAGAAACAGACACGGCATTATTTATGAAAACTCCATTGGATATGTGGTTACTTGAAATGGATTTTCGCGGTTATATTCACACATACGACCGGTTCCCGCATCCGTTTTATCAGGCGGGATTTGAAATGGTTCGCGAACCTAGTCACGCGCAAAATGATATTCATCGGTGCGATTTTCAGAATGTTGTCATACACGCTCCGCGTGACTAGGCTCGGCCTTCACCGGCTCGGCTTTCACCGGCTCCATTCCATTCCATTCGGCTTTCGCCGGCTACGCGCTTCGCGCTTCGCTAAATCACCTTCATTGAAAAGGTAGACCAGTCAAACCCATTCGCCCACTTCACCCGACAATCTATCTCACTATATCCTTCCTTCTGAATGATATATTGTTCGTTCGCCAGCCAGCATCGGTATTTCGGTTGAATATACTCGGTATACATAAAATCAATATTCTTGCGCTCCAATTCTATCAGGTTGGGATACGACTCCACAAAATCAAGAATCGGTTTATACATGTGTTGCTTCACCAGATACGCGTGATTGCACCAAATGGTCCCTTTCACCCATTTGTGAGTTGGATCTATTCCATCATATCTCGTGAGAATACCGCCGAGATATAAGATATCCCATCCACCATCGGAGTCGTTCGGCAAAACGATATTCGCGAGTTCTTGTATATTATCCCGAATGACAATATCATCTTCTACAATGAGGACCGACGAGAGATTTTTACTTTGCGCGTATTGAATCGCCTTGATATGCGACCGAAAACATCCCACTTTTGTATCTTCCGTATGAATCCGGTTCATTAATAGCGAATGTTTCACTCCGTGAGCGAGTAAATGGTCGCTCACGTATTTCGTTCTCTCGGGTCGTTCTTCAAGACATATCGCGACAACCTCTTCTGCGAAAGGTGGGCGTATCAGAAAACCCGCTTTCGTTGCAGACAATTCAGGAGACGATGGCGATGATGGCGGGGTTAGAACGGTCTTCGGCGTAAAATTCACGGTGGATGACGATATGGATGAAAGAGACCGGTCCGACAATTGTGGCGAATTCTCCATTGAGTCACCCCCCCTGTATTTGAAATATTTATCGCGCGTGGCTTGGTGGTATTGTATAACCGAGAGATAGGGGTTCACCGTCTCTTCATAATGATTTCGTTCCATCAAACCGCGGACCTTCTCATAGATTCTATCCGAACTCACTTCAATACTGAAGAAGCCAATACGGAAAACTTTATTAGATACAAGAAGGCTTACAGTGCTGCCACCGCCACTGCTCGTAGGCGTCGTCGGCGCGAGGTTCGCATGTTCCATCGGCTGGTTCTCTTCAAAGAATGTTGAGAGAACTTCATATTCACACCCCTGGCAATTCAAGGAGCAATAATCAATCTGTTCGGGCGCTGACTGTTGACAACACAAATCAAACAGCGTTATCGTATCCACCTTATACGACTTCGTCCCCACACGCGTCCATTCCTGCGCCTCTTTATTGTTTTCAAGCCCACCCTTTAATCCACTTAATTCAGGAACCGATGACTCGTAAAAAATAGCACCACTGCCACTACCATTTGTGATAGAGGACGTCACATTACTCACTGCGACCGGAGCCACGCACGCACGGAGTGCGCGTATCTTGTCCTGATATACGCGCGCAGGCTCCACTGCGACCCCCTTCCATTCGCGATATCTTTCAAAGAAATAACACGCCGAATTCACTTCACCATCGCCCGCACCAATTTCAATAAAATACCCGCCGTGTTTACCTTTCATTATATACTTATCTATATACTGGTCGTTTCGGAAATTGTGGTAATATTCTGGATAAATCGTTAGGTCATCATCCGCGTCGTCGGGCACGGGCGCGGGCACGGGCGCAGGCCCGTTGTAAAACGCCGAACTGTGCGAATTGTATACGGCGAGCTCCATCTTCTGCTTATGAAGAAACTCGTTTTTCCGCATAACATCCCCCAATATCGTCTCCCATAGATGCGTTCCATACGACTCCGGTGGAAAGTTATACGGCACAGTCTCCGAACGGATAAACGCCACCGTGTCCTGCCAGTGAAGCGGCATAAACAACTTCCCGTCCAATATTTTTATCCGGTATTTGTGCATATAATGCGGGTGAGCGTCTATTAATTGTTTATTGGAGTCACGGATATGATGCGCCCAAATTCCGAGACGTAGACCCGACTTGAACGAATTCAGCCATAGTTGAATAAACTCGTTTTTGGGTTTCGCCGCCAAAAACGCATTGATTAACGCGCCACTTCCCCCGCCATTCGGATACTCTTCACTGATATAAAATGAATGTCCTGATGCGAATACGTCGTGAAAAGGTTTTACAATAAGCATATCAAGATCCAAATACACGCCACCGTGTTCATATAATAGCTCCAGTCTCACCACATCCGCTTTATATTGAAAATGCTTCAATTCAAACCCGTCATAATAGACGGGTGGGTTTATTTTATGGATACTCACGCGCGCCTGACGCTTAATGTCATCCCAATATTTATTTCCAACGGGTTCCTTCGCATTATAGATACGGATGTCATAATCCGGCATATATTGGACCATTGCCCGGACGCACCGATGATGAAAATTATAGAATTCGGTCTCACCGAAATAGAGGAGGTGGATGATTTTCGGGATTTCCGCGCACGGGTCAGTTGGGTATAATGCCCGCAATTTCTCAATAGACGTTTGTTTGATCGCGTCGGGGAGTTCGGACTCGCTATCATTGACGCCATTGGGCGCATTCGGTGGCGGGGATACCGTATCCACGATTTCCTCATATTGTTTCACAGCCAGTGTCTTATTTATTACAAAATTAGAACACGCACGATAATATCGCACATAATTCGTGTCGCGTTTGTTATACGTAGGAAAATATTCCAGATACATATCCGCCACTGCTACGAGCTTCTCGTGTTCTTTATGATGATGATGTTGGTTGTGGATTTCTTGGAGCATCTGGTTTCGGTCCATATACTTACAGCTGTTTTGATAGTAATTATACCGGAGTTTATTGAATGCGGGCACCACCTGGTCCGAAAACTCCGACGATAAACGATACACTCCCCACGCCATTCCGCGCGCCCTACAATCCGCCGGACACGACACGTCATTATTCGTATGATTCGTAAAATAATCATCGTATCCGTCTTCGCGAATCACACCCGCGTGAACCATCTGTGACCACGCTTGTGTCGGTTGTATCGTATAATGCACTTGCCGTGATGGATCGCGAGAGATATCATCCATCGCAACGATGGTATGTTCGTCGCGCGCCAGACGTTGTGAATTAAGAATATCCTTCATCGGAATATCGTTTTGATGACCGCCGTCAATGAATATAAAATCAAACCGCAATGGCGGGGCCGTCGTTGGGTCTTTCATTCGGTGCGCGACCTGTTCTTCGTATTTGGGAATCGTCGTGGTGCTGTCTCCCGTTACGAGTGTATGTCGCCCGGGAAATACCGAGTCAATATACCGCTTCGCTGCGAAAACATACGCATACTCGCCTAAATCAAAACTAACGACTTTGGTTTCGGGTGGCGTGTTCGCAAGGAAAAGAAGCGCGGAATGGCCCGCGTTGAAACCGATTTCCATAATGGATTTTGGCGCGCGTTTATGGACAAGTTCGCATAGACGTGCGACCTGGGCGCTGATTTGATAGGACCCCCCCTCTACAATATGATATTCGGATATGGCTTTTGCCAGGCCGTCGCGTAGTTCGTCTGTTGTGCGGGGGGGATTCGGATTATAGATAGTAGTATTCATTATACAAGGAAGGACCGGACAACCACTGCTGGTTTTATTGTATAATAAATGATATATGTTTATATGTATTTTATGGGACGGGCGACCCTAAATATGATTCTTTATTACATATATAATTCTTAATGTAATTGTCGTCAAACCCCCAGCTTGTATAGTCGGTATTTTCAAGAATATATTCTTTAAGATACATTCCAAGAGATGATGACATTTGGATACATCTTATGATTGCTTTTGTTTGTATTTCTACCTGAATCGGAAATAAATGGATTTCAAACCCATTGGTTGTATGAAACACTTTATTACTCGCCATTTAGATAATATGTATAAAATTATGTGTGGTTTGTATTTGAAGAATTTTTAATATGTTGTGATATACAAATGTTGCAACCTGAAAATGTGGCACTTGAAAAGATGCCAATATGTGATGGAGCCCATCTCGTTGCGTCAAGGTTATTATAGGTGAATTTCATTTGAGAGGCAAACACCTGATAATACGGTGCTTGATTGTCTATACTTGGTTGAAATGATACAGGCTGACATTGCTCCAAAGAAACAACAAAAGTAGTGTTGCTGATTCCCGATATTTTATAGGTCGCTTTTAATTGAATTGGATTTCCCCCACCTACACCCTGACCTCCGTTTAGCCAGTAGGTGGTGCCACCAACGGTGGCGTTTGTATAATACCCTGCTACCATAGTAATCGTACCAGAATTAGCGCTATTCGGATTAAAGATGAGAGTACTGTCCCACGCCGTCAAAGACCCAGCATCGTTATTAAAGCGGAGGTATTGCCACTGGTTATTTGCTAAACCCGTAAAATTAAAATCCAATAGATAATCGTATTTTTGTAAATTCATATTTGTCGGGAGAGCGTAAAATCCCGAAGAACTGAAATTTAGGTTGGCGAAATATATGGAATATGTGTTACTCGGTCCGATAGGTCCGGTGGACCCGATGGGTCCTGTGGGTCCTGTTACCCCGGTAGGTCCGATGGGTCCTGTAGGTCCTGTTACCCCAGTAGGTCCGGTAGGTCCTGTGGGTCCTGTTACCCCAGTAGGTCCTGTTACCCCGGTGGGTCCGGTAGGTCCTGTTACCCCGATAGGTCCAGTGGGTCCTGTTACCCCGGTAGGTCCGGTGGGTCCTGTTACCCCGGTAGGTCCTGTGGGTCCGGTGGACCCGGTAGGTCCTGTTGGTGCGATTGGACCGGTCGCGCCTCTCGTTCCAATGAGCGAAAAACTTATAAGGCAGTTATGCGCATTGTTAAACGGTGTAATCACTGGAACGATATTCTCTATCGTAAATGTCACCCACCCATTTGCGCTTGCGTCATTGGTTGTAACTCCGGTGAGTTTGTAAATAGCGTAGTTTGAATAATCTTCTGCGTCTTGTATTTTTAAAATTGCGTATCCACCAATCGTGGCATTTCCATATAATGACAGTTGAGAGAAATACGCATACATATTATTGTGCGCAATCGTTCCGTCTTGATTACTGATATATAGTTCGGTTGCCGCACTTTGTGATGCGAAATTATTGAAACGGAAATTCCCCTCTCCTGGATTACTTGAAGAGGTCGTAGAGGATAAATAATACGTAAACGTGTTTGCTGCGGTGGTAGAGGTGCCGGATGCGCCCGTATATCCTTGGGGTCCGGTCGGGCCCGTCTCGCCCATAGGGCCGGTAGGCCCGGTCTCGCCTTGCGGGCCTGTGGGGGCAATTGGACCCGTTGGACCCGTCTCGCCCATAAGGCCAGTAGAACCCGTGGCGCCTTGCGGGCCTGTGGGCGCGATTGGACCAGTCGGACCCGTCTCGCCTATAGGGCCGGTAGGCCCGGTCTCGCCTTGCGGGCCGGTGGGCGCGATTGGACCAGTCGGACCCGTCTCGCCCATAGGGCCGGTAGAACCGATGGCGCCTTGCGGGCCTGTGGGCGCGATTGGACCAGTTGGACCCGTCTCGCCGATTGGGCCAGTAGGCCCGGTCTCGCCTTGCGGGCCGGTGGGGGCAATTGGACCGGTCGGGCCCGTCTCACCCATAGGACCGGTAGAACCCGTGGCACCTTGCGGGCCGGTGGGGCCTATAAATGTATTCAACGAGAGAATATCACCTATCCCAGATTCATTTACCTGATACACATTGAGATCCAACGGAATCATCGCAATCACGCCATCGCCATTTCCTGCAGTAATACGATACGGCACGGTGCCTACCTTCAAATACGTCAATGTCGCATTCGCATTATCAACATCCTGAACGACACTGCCGTTACTCCGTATGGTTCGCACAGTTGCGCCAGATGAAGCCACGGTCACTGCGATATTTTGGTTCGTCGCCACGAATATACAGACAATTTGATTGATAAGGGGAGAGACCGGCGCGATATATCCTTCACTTTGGCTATTCGGGATTTTAATGGTGACACTTTGTATCGTGGTTATACTATCTAACGTGATGGCAGGCTGTATCACGCGAAACTCTGACAGTGTAAGCGATGTCAGGTTGTTTATTGCTGCAATACCGTGATTCGCAGCACGTAATAGAAGATGACCCTTCTGGACATCACTAAATGTGAGTGTGTTTATTGTTGCGCCGACAATGAGCGTATTTTTAAATATAGCGTTCGTTATATCCGCATTCGTGAAATTGACCCCAGTCGCATTTGTATTCGTAAAATTGCCACCACTTAAATCCACACCGCTTAAATCGGTGCTGGTTATATCTTGATTGGAATAATCCACTGGCATTCTATTATATCTATTGCGGAATATAATTTTGGTCCGCACCGGCCTCCATTCTCTCAATGTCGGCCGTCTCGTCTCCACACACTCACGTGGTGTCGCCCTCATCGGCCTCCCTACCGGTCGCCCGCCTCCCTACCGGTCGCCCGCCTCCCTACCGGTCGCCCGCCTCCATTCTCTCAATGTCGGCCGTCTCGTCTCCACACACTCACGTGGTGTCGCCCTCATCGGCCTCCCTACCGGTCGTCCGCCTCCCTACCGGTCGCCCGCCTCCATTCTCTCAATGTCGGCCCGCAATCTCTTGATTTCCGCAATAAATATCGCGAATAGTTGCTCATATTGTATCGTCTGGTATCCATTCGGATCGTCCTTTTCGCCGACCACCATCTCCGGATATACACCTTGTAATTCGTGTGCCAAGAACCCGTATTCTTCGCGTCCCGTAAGGCGGTTCAAATACATAACCGGGCGCAATCCATCCACGGTTTTATCTCTCGTTAGGTCACATATGTTACGCTTAATACGATAATCACTCACACTATTCATACCGATGGTCTTGATGGCTCCACTTATATCCATTGTATACCGAATATCAAGTGCCGCAGTTCCGTTCTCCACCCCGCTTGTATTTACGCCTACAGTTGTTCGTGTGCCGGCGCTATCCAATGGCGGAATATAATACCGAATATTAGTATATCCTGTTGTTGTTTCGGGGGTATCAGGGTTGATGATGCTCCATACGCCCGCGTTCGTCGCACCGGTTGGGCCCATAGGTCCCGTCGCACCTAAACCGGCGATGGCCCCGCTTAATCCGGTAGGTCCAGTTGGACCCGCTGGTCCTGTAGCCCCCGCATTTGCAATGACGCCTGCGATCCCGTCTTCACCGGTCGGTCCTGTCGCGCCGACCTCACCGGTCGGACCACTCGCGCCTATCCCGCTTTCAGCCCCGGAGTCCCCCGTCGGCCCCCGTGGACCGGTCGTGCCCATCGTTCCGTCAGGACCGGTCGCACCATAAGACCCGATTGGACCCGTGGGGGCGATATCACTGCCACTGCCTGTCGCGCCGGTTGGCCCGCGTGAACCTGTCGCACCATCCGCCGACGCCGCGCCGGTAGGCCCTGTCGCACCTACCACGCCATTTGTGCCAGTGAAACCTCTCGCTCCTGTTGCCCCCGTTCGCCCGTCTAAATAATCACTGTTCGTGAGAACATCATATAATCCAACATTGACAATCTTATATACATTGAGATCGTAAGGGATGCCAATCATTGTAAACCCGTGGATTTTGTATACGACATTTCCTATCCGAAGTAGCGCGTCTGTAACGGTGGTCGCGCCACCACCCGTCGTATCCACAATCGTTATGTTCCCCGAAGGATTACGAGATACAGTAAATGTTTTCGCAGGGTAATTTATGACGATGGACTGGTTATTCACAGTTCCGATACTTTGGATACCCGAGATATTCAATGTCAGGCTCTCGTTATTCGCAAGTGAAATCCCGCTGATATAAAATGCGCGTTTGGGGTCTACTGTTATCGTAGCGACCGCGCGGATGCCTTCTCCGGCTACTGTGGCCGCAATTATATCAACTCCTGCGGACAAATCGCGGACATCGTCGGTTAGAATCGTGCCGATTACCGCGGGGAGACCCGGCGCCGTGAGTTGCGTCGTAAGTTGCGTCGTGAGATACGCGATGCCTGCGTTGGAATTATTATACAGAAGTTGTGCAGCTTGGACGCCTGAAAACGTAACTCCCGAGAGATTGGTATTGATAATATTGGTATTTCGCAGGATTGCGCCCGTAAAGATGGCGTTTGTTAAATTACATCCCGAGAGATCCGCGTTGGTGAGGGTCGCGTTTGTAAAGTTCGCATTTGTCAGGTTCTGTCCCACAAATGATTGCCCGGTGAGGTCTTGTCCAGTATAATCAGTCATTGTTGTATTATTGTTGTGTATTATTGTTATATATCGGTATAATAATAATGTCGGTTGTATAATAATGTCGGTTATATAATAATAATTCGTGGTTATCGTCGCCCCGACGCCTTCTCTAATCTCTCAAGCCGCGCATTCAGCGTCTTTATTTCCTCGCAACAGATCGCAAATAACTGATGATAACTCACTGCTTGTAAATCGCCCGACACATTGTCTTTGGTGCCATTGACGAGTTCCGGGAATATCTCCTGGACTTCGTGTGCTAGAAACCCGTATTCCCACGCGTTATTTCTACGACTGTTCTGAAACATCACCGGGCGAAGTTGATGGATTTGGTTGGAGAGGATCTGGCGGTCAGTATGCGCATTGGATTGTAGATACATAATTTCTGTTTTAATTCGGTAATCACTGATATTCGTAACACCGTTTGTTTTAATATTGCCACTCACATCCAGAATATACTGCGTGTTTGCGGGAAGAGACGGGTCGGTTTGAATACCAACACGCCCGATGTTGTAGTACACGACGCCGGTATTGCCGCGCCCCCATATATTCGCTCCCGTCGCTCCGCCCTCACTCGCGCCCGTCGCGCCGGTATTTCCCACCGCCACGCTTTCACCGGTCGGCCCCGTGGCGCCAATCGCACCTGTCGCCCCCGTATTTCCGGTGATCCCGGAATCGCCCTGTCGTCCGTAAATTCCCGTATATCCCGTCGGTCCACGCACCCCCGTCGCACCCGTATTGCCTTTTGCCACGGTTGGGCCAGTCGCGCCGATTTCGCCAGTAGGCCCCGTCGCCCCAACGACCCCATTTGCGCCCGTATTACCTCTCACGCCCGTCATACCCGTAGGCCCTTGTGTCCCCGTCGGGCCGACTACTCCGGTGCTCCCCGTCACGCCCTGATACCCGAAAACCCCCGTCGCACCTGTCGCACCATTGATGCCAGCGAATCCTACCGGACCTGTATCACCCGTCGCACCCACATTCCCGCTACTGCTTCCAATTGCCGCCGTCGTCAGGACTGTTCCTAATCCATATGATTTCACTTTATAGTAATTGGGGTCCACGGGTATGCCAATAATAGATCCCGCATAGACACGGTATAATACTGCGCCGATTTTTATGAACTTCACTGGAGTTCCGTTGTTGTCTATGACTTGGCCGGTGCCTGCACCACCGCCACCGCCACCGCTTGTAGTGGTTTGATATATAATTCCGTTGATGCTCACTGCCGTATCGGGAGTGACCCCGATATAAAATCCTTCCACGACACTGGGGGTCACCGTCACACTATTGTTATTATTTATATCCGGAGTAAGGACCTGGATGGTCTGAATATTCACCAAATCCGCTGGTTTAAGTGTGGGTATGACCGCAATAATGTCGGTGGTTGTCAATGTTACTGGAAGGGAAATCTCCGCAATATTCACATTATCCGCGTTTTGTCGCAACTGAAGTTTCTGCCCGTCCGTAAAAGTTATCCCAGTAAGGGTCGCGCCCACAATTCGCACATTTGTGAGGTTGGCGTTTGTCAGGTTGGCATTGGTCAGGTTGGCATTAGTCAGGTTGGCGTTGGTAAAGTTGAAGTTTGTAAAGTTGATTGTAGAGAGATTCACTCCAGATAAATCCGCGCCTGTCTGGTTCGGTGAATACGATACCACCAGCGATGCTGTCGCGGTATTCGCGGTATGCGTCGCAGATTCTGCCTGCGTCACAGTTATCGTCGTCGTCCCCACTCCGACGATGGTCACAATATTGCCGCTTCCACCGGTGCCAATGGTCGCAACGTTCTCATTACTGCTGATATAACTAAACGCGCCCGTCGGATTATTTGATGTGGGAGGTATCAGGGCAAATGGCGGGTCGCCTTGAACTTTGGCAGGGACTGTAAATGTCGTTGAAAAAACGGTTATGGCGCGTTCCGTTGTTAATGATGCGGTTTGGGTCCCTGTTCCAAAATCATTGAATCCGCCTTGTGTAGCAGTGACCGTGCGACTACCACCGGTGGAAGCATTCAGTGTGGCCACGCGCAGGTTCGTTGGAACGCTCACATTTACATACGAAATCGTCCCGGGAAAATTCTCTCCATTGGCCAAACGCCAACCGCCAATCGTGACCGGCCCCTTCCCCATAATATTACTTCCGGTACTAAACGAACCTGTCTGGGTCGCCCCCGACGAAACTGTCCGCAATGTTATCGTAATCATAGACGTCGCGCTTGATTGTGCCACCGTTACTACATATGCCGTATTCAAACTCACGGATATTGTAGAGGGTTCCGCCGTCGCCACGGTCCAACTCCAATGAATTCGGTTCATACTTGAAACCCATATCCCCCAACCTCGTGTATTTATTTCATTGTACATATCACCGACAAGCGCCCTCCATGTCCCCGAACCACCCGTCACCGTGAAACTAATATCAATTTGCCAATCTGAGAGAGATGCGATTTCGGGGAATTCATAGACTGTCAATGCGGGGGTGGAGACCGTGCCACCACCAGTCGTCGCATAGACGGTTTTTGTAGTGGCGGTGCCGTTCGCTATCGTTACGGCCGATGAATCAATAGAATACGTAAACGCGCCCAGACTATTAGAACTCGGATCAATGAATGAAAATGACGCGTCGCTGGTGACGTAATTGCCATTTTTGGGACCTAATACAAGATTGGATATACGCGGGCGAAAATATAAATTTGACAACGTCCAATTACTGGCGGGGGCCGCGAAATTCACCAGCGTTCCGTGTGCGCGGTTGGCGGTGTTATCTAATGCCACAGTATATGACCCCCAGCCTGTCCCGTTTCCGTGGTTCAGTTCCCAGTATCCCACGAGACCCGTTTCATTCCCAACCAGGCGCGTTCGGTAGTTGTTGGATATATCCACCGCGGACCTCACGACATTCCAGATACGGATATCGGAGATAGCGCCGCGGAATTGTCGGTCGGTTCCACCCGAATCCACCCCAAACATATCACTACCAAATATCAATTTCTGATTTGTATTATTTGACAATAGGCCAAACCCGCCTGGAACTGCGTCGGTTCTTGACAGAATACCGTCAACGTATATTATCTTTGCGCCACTCGCCGAATCATAGGTTGCCGCGACGTGATGCCAGTTCGTGTCTTTATAGGTCGCCGATGTTGAGTGATATGACCCAGCGTTGGATGCGTTGGTTAATCCATACCCGATTTCTCCTGTAGGCAGCATATACAATATAAATTGGGATGATGCTGAAAGAAAACCGGTGGTATTTCGTGAGACGAGGACGCCGGACGTCTTTTGATTACTCGTGTCAGATGTCTTAAACCAGCATTCTACCGTCATTGTCGTGCGAAACTGTGTAGAATATGTCCACGTGGGAATACCAACGTTCACTGCGTCATTTACGCCATCAAATGTAAGGACC
>JACCDO011091954.1_pt1 | contig 14163 bp, 11 predicted proteins | sample 7446101 | NCBI WGS metagenome assembly JACCDO01 (sample SAMN15323440, study PRJNA562643) | freshwater metagenome | isolation source: river surface water | place: USA:Blue River Watershed | collected 2017-08-16
CAATGTGATTGCTGATTTGATGGCGGAGATAGAAACCGCCGAGCCGGCGGGAGCGAAAGGGCCGGTCCAAGTCAGTCTCGTGACGATCAGCAAACCTATCTGGTTTTATGGTTTGGAGGAGCAGGCGCCCGGGCTTTTTCCTGCGAAGGAAGGCCGCGTGCGGCGCGTGGTTTTTGCGCAGTTGGCGCAGCCGGGTTTGGTGGAGGCGATGCAATTGGCCAAGCAGCCAGAAGATGCGGCTGCGCAATTCGCGCGCGGTTTCCCGCTGTGGTTGGCGGATACTTTTGCGGCGAGTGCGGGCTATGAGACGCTGGCGGCAGTTGGTATCGCGGCGCCGGAGCATTATGCAATTTTTCCGATCGAGTGGTCGGCAGATAACATCGGCCAAGTGGCGGACACGGCGAATTCGCGGCCAGACTTTGTCGTCACGGGTGCGTTGCGCAGTCGGAACGATGATCACGAGCTCGTGTTGCGCGTGTGGGAGGTGAAGAAGTCGCGCGAGTTGAAAAAACTCATGGTGCGGTGGAGTCCGGCGACGGCGGACGCGGCGCTCACGGAGCTGCACGCACAATTGTGCACTTACATGGAGTGGCAGCCGATGCCCGCAGAAGTGGGCCTCCCCTACTCTGCGCCGAAGGCGCCGCTGGCTTATGTGCAGGCGCTCGGCGCCGCGCTGACGCATTTCCTTGGTGAAAAGAAAATGCTCCCGACGGCGCACTTGCCCGCCGATGCGAGCGCGCTTGTGCGGGCGGCGCAGGCGAATCCCGAAGACGTGCGCGCGCAACTCGCGCTCGTGACGAGTTTGCGTCGCCGGGCCGGGCTCGCGTTGCCGGAGGACGCGGCGGCGCAAGTGCACGCCGAGGCTTGGTTGGCGAGCGCGGCGGCGCGTTCGCTCGGGCTCAGCGGTTGACGGCGAGTTGGCCGCAACCAGCGGCGATGTCGATGCCGCGGCGTTGGCGCACGGTGCTGGGCAGGCCGTATTCGGCGAGGACGGCTTGAAAGCGTTTGGCGGCGTCGCGGCCGGTGGGCGCGCCGTCGTAGCCAGCGGTCGGGTTGAGCGGGATGAGATTTACTTGGGCAAGCTGGCCTTGGAGCAGGCGGCCGACGGCATGGGCGGCGGCGGGCGTGTCATTTTTTCCTTCGATGAGCGTCCACTCGTAGAAGATGCGGCGTTGGCGTCGGGCGATGTAGGTGCGGCAGGCGGCCATGAGCTCGTCGAGCGGCCATTTTTTGGCGGCGGGGACGAGGGCGGCGCGCTCTTCTTGTGTGGCGGCGTGAAGAGAAACGGCGAGGTGCACGGGGCGGTTTTCTTCGGCGAGGCGCAAAATGCCAGGCACGACGCCAACGGTGCTGAGCGTGATGCGCGAGCCGGCGAGAGCGAGGCCGGAAGAATCGCGCAGGATGTCCACGGCGCGGAGGACGGCGTCGTAGTTGTGCAGTGGTTCGCCCATGCCCATGAGGACGAGGTTGCGCAGGCGTTCGTGGCGGGCGTGCGGCGAGACGTGTTGCGGGTCAGCGTGCGTCGGGGAAGTGGCGGCGGTGGTGCGGAGGACGGCGTCCACGTGCATGGCTTGGGCGACGATTTCGCCGGCAGTGAGGTGGCGGGTGAAACCCATTTGTCCCGTAGCGCAAAACACGCAGCCCATCGCACAGCCGGCTTGGCTACTGACACAGGCGGTGACGCGGCCCGGATAACGCATGAGCACGGTCTCGATGCGGCGGTCGTCGGCGAGATTGAGCAGGTATTTGCGGGTGAAGCCGTCGGAGCTGCGGGTTTCGGCGGCGACAGGGAGAAGGGGAAAACGGAATCGGTTTTCCGCCCAGCGCAGGAATCGCGTCGGCAATTCGGGCATCTCGCTCCATGTCAGCACGCCCTGAAGGTAAACATAGCTCCACAAGCGGCCGGCGTGCGCGGGGGCAAAACCAGCTTCGGCGGCAGAACGCAGCAAGTCCTCGCGTGTGAGGTTAAAAAAATCGGTCGGTTGGTCGGTCAAGAGCTAGTAAAAATGCTTATTCGTTGAGAGAGCGGAGGGCAGGCGATGCACAGCTGAATTGCCAAACGCGAAAGTTTTTACACGAATAGAAACGCAATGGCAGGAAAAATAATTGTAGCAGGTGGAACAGGATTTCTTGGTTCGGCACTCGCGCGACGTTGGCGCGATGCGGGCTGGGAAGTCGTGATCTTGACGCGTCGCAAACCAAAGGTTCGCGGTGATGGGGTGCGCGAGGTGCATTGGAATGCGATGCGTTTAGGTGCTTGGGCGCGAGAACTGGAAGGCGCTCACGCGGTGGTGAATTTCACCGGGGCGCCGATCGACTGTGTGCATAATGAGGTGAACCGGCGTTTGATTTTGGAGACGCGGGTGCGGGCGGTGCGAGCGCTCGGCGAAGCGATGCGGGCGTGTGCGCAGCCGCCGACGGTTTGGGTGCAATCGAGCGCGACGGGTTATTATGGTCATCAGGAGTGCGAGCGCAGCGACGAGGGGGCGGCGCCGGGCGACACGTTTCTCGCGCAGGTTTGCCGCCAGTGGGAGCAAGTGTTTGCAGAGGCGTGTCCGGCGCAGGTGCGTGGCGTGGTGTTGCGAATCGGCGTGGTGCTCGGGCGGCGCGGCGGTGCTTATCCGGCCTTGGCGGATTTAGTGCGTTATTTTCTCGGTGGCCGGGCCGGCAGTGGGCGGCAGGGCGTGAGCTGGATTTTACAGGATGATATCGAGGCGATCATCCAGCGCGCCGTCGAAGATGAGTCGATGCGGGGTGCATACAATGCTTGCTCGCCGCATCCGGTAAGCAACGCCGTGTTCATGGCTGCGCTGCGCGATTCGCTCAAGCGGCCGTGGGCTCCGCCGGCGCCGGCGTGGGTGATTCGCCTCTTGGCGCCGTGGGTTGTGCGCACGGATCCCAGTTTGGCCTTGCAGGGCAACTACGCGGTGCCGCAGCGGTTGTTGGAAGAGGGTTTTTCTTTCCAATCCAAACGGCTGGATCAAGCGCTGGCTCGGTTGGCTTGAGGCGGTTGGTTTTATAACGAGATAAGAATCACCGCTCGCCAGTCCGCGGGCTGGCGAGGGACGGAAAGTGACGCGCTTTCACTCAGATGGAGAGATGGCTTTTTTCCGGTTCGCAATCCGGTTGGCACTCGTAGGCGTGCACCGAACCAGCGGTATCTGCCCACAACGGCAGATTGTCGTGCCGCCAGCGACTCGTGCGGACGATTTCCTCTTGGGCGGTTTGGGCACGGGCCTCGAGCATGAGGCGGTTGAGCGCGGCGTAGGCGACGTCCTCCGTGGAGAGATGGAGGCTTTCGGCTAGCCGGTGGACCGGATGCATCTCGGCGTCATCCAGATGGATTTTGATCGCAGACATAGGGAGCTCCTTTCCTAGGTTATGGCGGAAAAGTAAGGCGGATGCGTCCGAGTCGCAAGGTGCGAAGCTGCGCAAAAATTGCGGCCACCCTTGAGAGAGTGGCCGCTTTGAGAGGGAAGAGCTGGAATCAGCTATTAGAAAAAGCGAACCGGCTTGGCTTCTTGAGCTTGGGCGTGTTCTTCGTGGCTGCAACCGGCGTTGGTCGGTGCACCGGCGTCGGCCTGTGTCGGCTGAACCAAGTTGTTAGCCAGCATATAATTTTCGACTTCCTCACCGGAAATGTCTGCCAGCATAACGCCGTCGATCTCGACACACGGCGAAAGGGGCTGACCAGACTTGCGAACCATCTCTTCGTAGTTGGCGCGGATGTTAATGATGTCGATGTCTTCGTAAGGCAGCTCGTATTTCCGCATGATGGCGCGCACGCCGTTGGACCAGCCGCAGTGAGGTTTGAGGTAAGCTTTGATTTTCATGGTGAGACAGGAGAGTCGGAAAACACGTTACAGTAGCTGGAGGCGTGATTTGTTCAACTGAAAGATTTGGCCCCGTGTGAGGCCCGGGATTTTCGACTGGCGGGATTTTTGGCCGGAGTCAAAACGCCGACATGCCCACGCTCGTCCTATTAAGTTTATCGAACATTTTTATGACCGTTGCATGGTATGGGCACCTCAAGTGGTTTCCCGGCAAGCCGCTCTGGGGCGTGATCTTGATTTCGTGGGGCTTGGCCTTTTTTGAATATTGCCTGATGGTGCCAGCGAACCGTCTCGGCTACGGACGGTTTTCGGGTTATGAGTTGAAAATCATCCAAGAGGTGATCGCGCTATCCGTGTTTGTGGGGTTTGCTTGGTTGGTGCTTGGTGAGCGGATGCGCTGGAATCACGCCGTGAGTTTTGGGCTGCTGTTGTTGGCGGCATGGTTTGCGTTTGGGTTTGGGCGAACACCGACGCAGCCCTGACGGCCTTTTTTCAGGCCGTATTTGCTTACTCCGCTCTTGCGGTGTTTCGGACGCGAACGCAGCCTCGCGCAAATTTCACTCACCCACCCTAGCCACCTACGTTTCTATGTCTAAAGCCGCCAAAACTTCCGCCGCTCCCACTGCCGCCTCTGCCTCTCGTGAAAAAAATATCGAGTTGGCGGTCTCGAGTATTACCAAGCAATTCGGCGAAGGCTCCATCATGCGGCTGGGCTCGAATACCAAGATGAAGGTGGAGACGTTGTCCACCGGATCGCTGGCGATCGACTTGATGCTGGGAGTGGGTGGTCTGCCCAAGGGGCGCATCGTGGAGATTTATGGGCCGGAATCTTCCGGTAAAACGACCTTCTGTCTCAGTGTGATTGCCGAGGCGCAGCGTCGCGGCGGTTTGGCGGCCTTTATCGACGTTGAGCATGCGCTGGATCCGAAATACGCCAAGGTTGTTGGGGTTAACTTGGATGATTTGCTGGTCTCGCAACCAGACTCCGGCGAAGACGCGCTCAACATCATGGAGACGCTCATTCGCTCTAATTCGATCGATGTCATCATTCTCGATTCAGTCGCCGCGTTGACCACCCGGGCGGAATTGGATGGGCAGATGGGCGATGCTACGGTGGGTGCGCAGGCCCGGTTGATGTCGCAAGCGATGCGCCGCCTGACCGCCGTAGTCAGCAAGACCAACTGCGTCTGTATTTTCACCAATCAGATTCGCGAAAAAATCGGCGTCATGTTTGGCAATCCCGAGACGACATCCGGCGGCCGTGCCCTGAAGTTCTTCGCGTCGGTGCGCCTCGATATTCGTCGCAAAGACCAACTTAAGAACCCGGATGGCAGGGTGATAGGAAATCGGACGAAGATCAAAGTGGTTAAAAATAAAGTCGCCCCACCCTTCACTGAATGCGAATTCGATATCATGTATGACGAGGGCATTTCTGCCACGGGCTCGCTGCTGGATCTTGGCCTAGAGCACAAGGTGCTGGAGAAGAAAGGCGCTTGGATCGCTTATAATGGCGACTTAGTCGGCCAAGGCCGCGAAGCCGCTAAGCAAGCCCTCAAAGAGAATCCGGAGCTGGCCGTGAAAATCCGCGACACCATTTTGGGCACCGTCGATGTTAAGGGCGGTGAATCCGTCACTGGCGAAGCCAGCGAATAAGCCCAGAAGAAGGATTAGCCTGCGGATGTAGCTAATAAACAGCGATTTGCTGTTTTCATGCCTTGGCGGCTAGCCAGACCATCAGCACGGAAATGTCAGCTGGGTTGACGCCGCTGATGCGGCTAGCTTGGCCGAGATTTTCAGGGCGAAATTGCTGGAGCTTGAGCGCGCTTTCCTTTCGCAGTCCGCGCAAGGAAAGGTAATCAACGTCCGAGGGCAGCCTGATATTTTCGACCTGCTTCAGTTTCTCGATCTGTCTGTTTTCGCGGGCGAGGTAGCCCTGATAAGCGACGCGATAATGCACCTCGTCCTGAAGTGCCTGAGAGAGCGCAGTGAAGTCTGGCGGAAGCGCGATAGATGCTTCGCTGCGGCGGATCCGCTCCGCCCAGGTGCCCCGCTCGGTGCGCTCAGTTTCGAGCTTGGTAACCCAGTGAAACACGGCTTTTGATTTGTTCTCTACCTGATTTATTCTGCTATCATTCAGCAGCTTGTGGTTTTTGGCGTGATGCGCTAAGCGCAACTCTGAGCTGCCGTGATTGAACAGCAGGCGATGCTCTGCACGGCTCGTAAACATACGGTAGGGCTCATTCGTGCCCTTGGTCACGAGGTCGTCGATCAGGACGCCAATATAACCTTCGTGACGCGCGATAATCAGAGGCTGCCCTCCCCTCGTCTTCTCGACCGCGTTTACCCCCGCGACCAGCCCCTGTGCCGCCGCTTCCTCATATCCTGAGGTGCCGTTGATCTGTCCCGCAAAAAACAGGTTTTCGACTTTTCGGGATTCAAGAGACGGGAAGAGCTGGGTTGGTGGGGCGAAGTCATACTCAACCGCGTAGGCCGGGCGCAGTAAAACCGCTCTTTCTAGTCCGGGAATACTGTGGACGAGATCTAGCTGGATATCAAAGGGCAGGCTCGTGGAGAGCCCATTGATGTAGTATTCGTTGGTGCTAAGGCCTTCGGGTTCGAGGTAGAGTTGATGGCGTGGTTTGTCGGCGAAACGGACAAATTTATCTTCAATGCTGGGACAATACCTCGGGCCTGTGCCGACAATCTCACCGCCATACATGGCAGACTTGTGGAGATTATCCCGGACGATCGCGGCTGAAGTCTCGGTGGTGTGTGTGATCCAGCAGGACGCCAATCGCGAACCCGGTTGCCAGCCGAGGCGTTGCTCGCCGGTGTGTTCCACGTGGAACAAGTCGGCTGCCCCCCGGGTGTCGTGGAAAGCAAACAAGGTGGGGACGGCGTCGCTTTTTTGCTCTTCGAGGCCGTCGAAGTTAATACTGCGACCTAAAATTCGCGGTGGCGTGCCGGTCTTGAGGCGCTGGAGTTCAATGCCGGCATCCAGAAAGCTCTGCGAAAGCGTTTTGGCGGAAAAATCCCCGAGTCGGCCGCCCTCATTCTTGTTTTGGCCGACATGCATTAGCCCGCGCAGAAAGGTGCCTGTAGTTACAACAACGGTTTTTCCTCTGAAATCTAAGTCGAGGTTGGTTTTACAGCCGACGACCCGGGCGTTTTCGATAATTAGGCCGGTTACCGTCGCTTGGAATAGGGTTAAATTGGGCTGAAGTTCCAGGGTGTGCTTGAGCCTTAGCTGGTAGGCTTTTTTATCACATTGGGCGCGTGGCGACTGCACCGCCGGGCCCTTTGATTCGTTGAGCAGCCGAAATTGTATAGCCGTCAGGTCGGTGTTGATCGCCATCTCGCCGCCAAGGGCGTCGATTTCGCGAACAATCTGACCTTTGGCTTGCCCTCCGATGGCTGGGTTGCAGCTCATCTGGGCGATGGTGTCCAGATTGCCAGTCAGCAGCAGCGTATTTGCGCCCATTCGTGCTGCCGCTAAGCATGCCTCCACGCCGGCGTGTCCAGCTCCGCAAACGATAACATCATAAACTGTAGACGAAGACATAGGGACTAGAACCTTAGGGTTTTTGGAGCAGGGCAGGGGGAGATTATACGCAGAGTGCTTTTGGAGTCATATCGAATTAATAAATTTCGACATCAATCTATTTTCCGATGCAAAAGCTCTTAAACAATGTGTCGAGGACGCGCTCGTTGTCGACACGACCAGCGATTTCGCCATAATCGGCCAAAGCCATGCGAAGATCGCTGGCCAATAGTTCGGGAGAGGCTTTGGACTGTAATTTGGTCTGAGCCATCTGGAGGGCAGATTTGGCAGAATCCAGAGCAAGGGCATGGCGACTATTAATCGCTACAATTTCTTCACCATGAATAGATTCCGATTCTATGGCTAATGCAACTAAAGCACTGATTAATTCCTCAATACCGTTGCCTGTCAGTGCCGAGACGGACACCTGGCGATAAGTTGCTAGACCATCGAATAGGCTGTTGGCAGATAGGTCGTTTTTATTCAGCACAATGACGGTATTATCGGGGCGTAAGGCGACTTTGATTTGTTCTGGCAACGAGGGCAGGGGATTGCTGCTGTCTAAAACCCACATAAATAAATCAGCATCAGCTACTTGTTCGTGGGTTTTCGTTATCCCGGCGCTCTCGAGCTTTCCGGGATTATTGTTTAATCCAGCGGTATCGACAAAACGAAATAGATGGCCGCTGAGCTGGGCCGGCTCCTCCAAATAGTCGCGGGTTGTGCCCGGCTCGGCGCTAACTAAGGCCCGGTCGCGTCCAACTAGACGGTTCAGCAAACTGCTTTTGCCGGCGTTCGTCTCACCTACGATTACGGTTCGAATTCCTTCGCGGAGCCAGCGTCCGTAGCGATTGGTGGCCAATAGTTTGCCTGTTTCTTTAATCAGAGTTTCTACATCATTTTCTAGTGCGGCGCGATTTTCCGGGGGGAGATCTTCGTCGGGAAAATCTATGTAAGCCTCAACCCTCGCTAAGATGCTTAATATCAAATCAATGAGCGATTGCATGCGTTGGCCCAGAGCGCCACGCAGTTGTTGATTGGCCGCGGCGAGGGCACGCTCGCTGCGCGCATGGATTAAATCCATGACCGCCTCGGCCTGGCTTAAATCTAACTGGCCGTTTTGAAAGGCGCGCCTGGTGAATTCACCCGGCTCGGCTAGGCGGCAGCCTCGAGCACATAAGTCCTCTAATACTTTTTGCGTGATGTAGGGGTTCCCGTGGCAAGAGATTTCCAGGGTGTCTTCACCAGTGTAGGAGCGCGGCGAGGCAAAATAGGTGAACAATGCATCATCGAGCAGGCTGCCGTCCAAGCTGCGATAGTCGGCATGGGTTGCCATGCGGGGCAGGGGGGATTGCCCGAGTAATGATTGCGCGAGTGCCCCGGCCCCCGGTCCGCTCACTCGCACCATGGCGATGGCGGAGGTTCCTCGGGGGGTCGCAGTGGCAGCGATGGTGTCGTTCAACGCAAACATTGGTTCGGTAGAACACGGCTGCGAGCACGAAGCAAAAACGAAAAACAGCCGTCAGTGTCTACCGGCTTGGAAACAAGCCTGCCAATTCTAACCAAGGGAAACTTGCCAGCGACCGGTGCTCCGTCGTTGTTCTGCAGTGCGCATGAACTACGTCTCACTCTTCCCATTGGCCGAATATTGGTGGTTTTACGGCCTCTTCACCCTCTTCGTGCTCGGCATGCTCGCGCTCGACCTCGGTGTTTTTCACCGCGAGGCCCATGCGGTCAGTGTAAAAGAAGCCGGCATGTGGACTGGGATTTGGATCACATTATCGCTAGTTTTTTGTGCCGGCCTCTACGCCTATGCGCAGTGGAAATTTCCACTCGATCCACGGCTCGTGGGACTAGACCACGCGGCTCTCGCTAAGCAGACAGCGCTTGAATATCTCGCGGGCTACGTTGTGGAGGCGTCACTCTCGATAGATAACATTTTCGTCTTCGTCGTGGTGTTCTCTTACTTCGCCATCCCGGCGCAATACCAGCATCGCGTCTTATTCTACGGTATTCTTGGTGCGCTGGTGTTTCGTGCGCTATTCATTTCAGTGGGTGCGCTGCTCATGCAGTTCCACTGGGTCATCCTAATTTTCGGAGCATTCTTGATTCTCACGGGCATTAAAATCCTCTTCGCCCCTGAAAAGCAGTTAGAGCCGGAAAAAAATCCCGTCATCAAACTTCTCAAGCGTCTCATGCCAGTGACGCCACAAATGCAGGGACAGAACTTCCTCGTGAAACTCAATGGCGTCTGGCACGCAACGCCGCTCTTTATCTGTCTCGTTTTCATTGAAATCAGCGACATCGTATTCGCCGTGGATTCGGTGCCGGCTATCTTCGCGCTGACGCGCGAGCCGCTCATTGTTTTCACCTCGAACGCCTTTGCCATTCTCGGGTTGCGCTCACTCTTTTTCTTGCTCGCGGGTGTGATGCACAAGTTCCGTCTGCTCAAATACGGCCTTGGTGTCGTGCTCGTTTTCGTTGGACTCAAAATGGTGTGGCTCAACGAGGCCTTCGGCGGGAAATTCCCGATTTCGTGGTCTCTCGGCATCATCGCGGGTGTGATCGGCACATCCGTGGTCGCGTCACTAGTGTTGCCCCCGCCTGCTGAACAAAAAAAGGTCGGCTAACTGGATCGAGCTCAGGCAAACGCACTGGCCTGCGCCTGCACATGTCGCCCAATGCTGCCGCACACTAAATCGCACAGCTCCAAAATCGACGGGTCAGCAATAGCGTAAAAAACCTGTAGCCCTTCTTTGCGCCGACTGACCAGCCCGGCGGCGGCGAGTGTTTGCAAATGGCGAGAGACGTTCGCCTGCGTGCTGCCGGCCTCTAAAGCCAGCGCGCCGACGGATTCCTCGCCATCCATCAGCGCCCGGAGCAGGCGCAGGCGCATCGGTTCTCCAAGCACGGCAAAACGCCGAGCCACAAGCAGGAGCACTTCGTCGTTCAGAGGTTTCGTCTTTTTGGCCACGCGACGAAGCAAACCCAAGCTTGACAGCAATACAAGTATTTAATTGATTGCTCATATAGTAAATTATGAAAACCGATTCCTTCATCCGTGTTTTTGCCGGTTGCATGGTGCTGCTCAGTGTCGCGCTCGTGCACTTCGTGAGCCATTGGTGGCTATTGTTCACCTGCTTTATCGGGCTGAACCTCATTCAATCCGCTTTCACGGGCTTCTGTCCGCCATCGTGGCTGGGGCACAAGCTCGGCTGGTTAAAAGACTAGTGCGACGACTTCGCGCCATGGCTTCCGTAAGATTACGCAGGGCGGTCACCTGGGCGGCGGTCATTGCGCCGCTGCTGCTGGTCAGTTGCTCGCGAATGTCGGAGGCCACGACCGCGCCAGATCGGCGTGTGTGGCCGGTGCGATACACGAAAGTTCAGTCTCAGATGGAGGCGCAAACGCAAATGCTGAGCGGCACCGTGCGACCGCAAGAACATGCCGTAGTGGCGGCGCGTGTTATGGGCGTAGTTTCGCAAGCAGACTTTATTCTCGGGCAAAAAATCAGGGCAGGGGAGACGCTGGTGGTTCTGCGGGCGGACGAACTCGACGCTCGTCTCGAGCAAGCGCGGGCGGCTCTGGCTCAAGCAGTCGCCGATTATGATCGAGAAGCGGCCTTGCTCGTGCGCGGAGCAGCTGCGGCGGAGACGGTTCGCGTGCTGGCTGACCGTCGTCGTGCGGCGGAGGCGGCGTATCGGGAGATGTTGGCATACCAAGACTACACGCGGATCGAGGCGCCGTTCTCTGGCACCGTGGCGCGCAAATATGTGAACGCCGGGGACCTTGCTCTCTCTGGCGCGCCGCTCTTTGCTTTAGAAGGTTTAAAAAATTGGCAAATCGAAGTGCCTGTTCCCGCCTCGCTCCCGCTGTTGGAAATGGGAGCCTCACTGCGCGTGCAACTCGTCGCCGGTGAAGTTATGGCCACCGTGGCGGAAATCCCTGCCGCATCCGACCCTGTTAGTCGCACCCGGCTGGCTAAGCTCAACTTACCTTCTCCTGCCCACGCTGACTCGGGGGATTTTGTGCGCGTCGAGTGGCCGACAGGTGGGGAAAGTAGCGCACTAACAGTGCCCGCATCAGCCATAAGTCTTGTCGGACAAATGGAGCGAGTTTTCGTAATCTCTTCTGGACGCGCACAACTCCGCATCGTCCGCACATCTGGACTGGTGGCCGACGGCTCAGTGCGAATTGCCGCTGGTTTAGATGAAGGCGAAACCGTCGTGCTCGCTCCTCCCGCAGCGATGCATGATGGCGACGCCGTGGAATTACGGCCGTGAACTTGGAGTTCTCAGAAAAGCCGTCTGTGCGCGGGCTGGCAGGTCGGCTTGCCGCTGCGGCGGTGGACTCCAAATTGACGGCGCTCGCGGTGCTCGCGTCGGTCCTGCTCGGTCTTTTTGCGGTATGGCGTTTGCCGCGCGAAGAAGAGCCGCAAATTCAAGTGCCGATGGTGGATGTGCTCGTCGCCATGCCCGGTGCGGAGCCGAAGGAGGTTGAAAACCGCGTCACTCGTCCGATGGAAAAACTCCTCTGGGAAATTCCCGGCGTGGAATATCTCTACAGCACTTCCTCACCAGGGCAGGCGCTCGTGGTCGTGCGTTTTCAAGTCGGCACGAACATCGAGCAAGCGTTGGTGCGATTGAATCAGAAACTCCAGATGCACGCCGACCGCATTCCGCCCGGTGCGGCGTCGCCACTCGTCAAACCTCGCACAATTGATGACGTGCCAAACCTCGCACTCACCTTGCACGGTCCAGCGCAGGATGCGCGGACGTTGCGGCGGTTGGCGGCTCAGTTGGACGACGCCATCAAAGCCGTTCCGGATGTCGCTGAAACGCAACTCCTCGGCGGTGCTCAGCGGGTTTTGCGCGTTGCATTAGATCCTGCCGCGCTTGCTGCCCGTGGGCTTACGATAGCCGAGGTCGGTCCGGCCTTGGCGTCGGCCAACCAGCAACTGCCCGCTAACTCGCGCGCTTTTCAGACTAAAGAAATTCTCTCCGAAACTGCAACGCACTTTCGCGACGTCGCCGATGTCGGCCGTGTCGTGCTCGGCGTTTTTGCCGGACGTCCAGTGAGGCTTCGAGATGTGGCGACTGTTAGTGACGCAGAGGCTGAACCGCGTGACTACGTGTTGCACGGTTCGCAAGGTGGCACCATCGAAACTGCTGTTACGATCAGTGTGGCCAAACGTCCCGGCGCGAATGCGATAACCGTAGTGCAAGACGTGTTGGCACGCGTCGAGACGTTGCGCCCTGTGTTATTGCCTCGTGATGTCGATCTGACCGTCACTCGCGATTACGGCCACACGGCTGCGGAAAAAAGCGACGAGCTTTTGCTGCACATGGGCATCGCCGTGTTTGGCGTCGCGTTGCTCATTTTGGTTTTCCTTGGTTGGCGCGAATCTCTGGTCGTCCTTCTGGCGATCCCCACGACGCTCGCACTCACGTTGTTGGTTTTCTATCTCTACGGATACACGCTGAACCGCATCACGCTTTTCGCGTTGATATTTTCCGTCGGCATTCTGGTGGACGATGCGATCGTGGTGGTGGAAAACATCGTGCGCCATCTGCGCCTGCCTGGGGCACAGGAAAAATCACTCGGGCAGATTGCGTTGGAAGCTGTAGACGAAGTGGGCAACCCGACACTACTCGCCACTTGGGCTGTCATCGCCGCGATACTGCCGATGGCGTTTGTTGGTGGTTTGATGGGGCCATACATGAGGCCGATCCCGATCGGCTCGACGGCAGCGATGCTGTTCTCGCTCGCCATCGCCTTTACGATTACGCCGTGGGCGGCGGTGCGTGTCTTGCGGCGTCGCGTCGCATCGCTGGGCTCCGCAGTCACGGATCATGATCACGCGCCGGATGATTGGTTTACGCGGCTGTATCACCGCATCATGGATCCATTGCTCGACCGCGCTCGTTGGCGTTGGGCATTTTTGGCGGGCATTCTCGGCTTGTTGCTCGCAGCGGTGGCGCTCGTCTTCACCGGTGTCGTGACGATCAAAATGCTGCCGTTCGACAACAAGTCCGAGTTTCAAATTATCCTCAACGCCCCCGAAGGCACGCCGCTGGAGCAGACGATGCGCATCGCGCGTGAGATGGCGGCGGAGCTTCGTTCGCAACCGGAGGTGCGCGACTTTCAAATCTACGCGGGAACCTCTGCGCCGTTTAATTTCAATGGATTAGTGCGGCACTACTACATGCGCTCCGGCCCCAACGTCGCAGATATCCAAGTCAACCTTGTCCCCAAATCTCAGCGCGCAGACCAGAGCCATGCCATCGCGAAACGCACGCGCTCCCTCGTTGCGCCGGTGGCGGCTCGCTACGGTGCGCGCGTCGTCGTCGCTGAAGTGCCACCCGGTCCGCCGGTTCTCCAATCTATCGTCGCTGAAGTTTATGGCCCCGACGAGCGGCAGCGGCTCGCGCTTGCGTGTGAAGTGCGACAGCTGATGGAGCGCACGCCCGGCGTGGTAGATGTGGATTGGTATGTTGAAGACGAACAACCCAAGGTGCGTTACGTCGTCGATCGGGAGAAGGCGGCGCAACATGGAATCACGGTGCCTGATATCGGGCACACCCTTGCGCTCGGTGTGCATGGCCAGACGGCTGGCCTGTGGCATTTAGCAGAGGAGCGCGAAGACACCCCCATCGTGCTCGAATTGCCAGCAGCCGCACGCGCCGATCCGGCTCGATTGCTTGCGTTGGAAGTCCGCGCAGCGGGCCAACCGCAAGCGTCGCCCGTGGCCTTGTCTGAGTTGGTGAATCTCTCGCAGGAGGCCGGCCC
>JACCDO010066409.1_pt1 | contig 14161 bp, 9 predicted proteins | sample 7446101 | NCBI WGS metagenome assembly JACCDO01 (sample SAMN15323440, study PRJNA562643) | freshwater metagenome | isolation source: river surface water | place: USA:Blue River Watershed | collected 2017-08-16
AAAGAGCTCAAATCCGAATTAAGTAAGACACAGAACTTATTTCATTTCTATGCAAGACCCCTAACAAGTAAGCTCCTAGAGGCGATGGAATTGAATAAGAATTACATTCATGGCCATGGTGATTATCTCTACTTTGAAAAAGGTGAAAAATCATATCGAGTTCTAGATTTAACTGGTGGATATGGAGCAAATCTTCTTGGACATAAGAATCCTCGCTTAATTGAAAAATTAAAAAGCTGGGCAGATGAGGGAGCTCCAAATTTATCCCAAGGAAGTATAAGGTCAAAATCTGGAGAATTAGCAAAAAGACTCTCTGACACTCTAAAAGATGAGACTGGTGAAGGCCCTTGGATTACCACCTTTTCAAACTCGGGAACAGAGGCGATTGAAGCGGCCAAAAAACATTGCCTGATTGGATTTTCTCATAAACTAACTGAAGTTAATCAAAATATTGAAAAAGAAATTAATCAAGTTCATTTAAAATTAAATTCCCTCGATGAAAAAATGAGGATGATCACTTTAAGAAAGTTAAGAAATGATCTACTGACCCTAACTGAATCTCTCCAAATGAGTGATGAAAGAAAAAGTTACATCACTCACCAAATATCAAATCTCTTCACAACTGATGAATTCATTTGCTTTATCAGAGAAATAAACTCTTTAGTTTTACAAGTTGTTCCTAAATTTATTGCTTTAGAAAAATCATATCATGGAAAAACCATGGGATCCCTTGCTCTGACTTATAGTGAGAGTTTTAGAACTCCATTCTATCTTGGGGATGAACTCAACAAAGAGACTATTTTTATCTCTCAATATATTGACTCTCTCTCCCTTGAGAAGATCTTATCAAATGAAAAACGTTCTCTTATTGTTTTAGATATTGAAAAAAATGAAATTATTTTAAAAGAAATTCGTTTTTCAACCATCGCAGGAGCTTTTGTAGAGCCGATACAAGGCGAAGCGGGAATTATTCCTGTGAGCTCTGATTTTCTGGCACTTATCAAAAAATATTCTGTCAGAGAAAATTTCTTTTTGGTTTTTGATGAAATCCAAGCTGGTCTTTACAGAACAGGCACAATTTCAAGCGGAACACATTCCCATATCACCGCCGATATCTATACCTTCTCTAAATCACTTGGTGGAGGAATAGCAAAAATTGCAGCGACGACGATTCTTGCTAAAAAATATGTGGAAGAATTTGGCTATCTTCATACATCAACTTTCAGTGATGATGATCTTTCATCAACTATAGCTCTAGAGGTTCTAGAAATTCTTCAAGAAGATAACTCTAAACTTACTGAAGCTCTAGAATCCGCTGATTATCTCGTTACCAGGCTTCATTGGCTTCAGGAAACTTTTCCTGGAGTGATTAAGGAGATAAGAGGCAAAGGTCTTTTATTGGCGGTTGAATTTTTTGATGTTTTTAAAGAAATGGGATTTGAGTTTAAAATGATTTGTGATGCTAAGATGCAAGGCTACGCCATGGCATCTGCTCTTTTAAATCATGAAGGCATCAGGATGAATCCTTCGCTATCAAATGGCCTGACTTTAAGAATTGCCCCAAGTATTCATTTTGGCATCATGCAAGCTGAGGAAGCATTCAGCGGGCTCTCTAGGCTTTGTCTATCAATGGCAAATAAAGATATTACTTATTTCTTATCAGCACTCTACCCAGATAAGCAGATTCATAATCAAAAAACACCAGATCTTAAGACTGAATTTGTAAAATCACAAAGACCACTTAGTGTGTTTTTATGTCACCTAATTGATGATCAACACATCAGAAAAGTAACGAAAGCTCTTAAAGACTTAAGTTCAGATGACCTGACAAAAAAGCTTGCCCTTACTAAAGATCTTGCTGAGTTTAAAATCTATCACTCGCAAACATTAGTAGACAAGAATGGGCAGGAAATGGATATCATCATGCTAGGAGTGCCAGTTACTTCAGAAGAACTTAAAAAAACTTTTCTTTCAAAACACAAATATAAAATCATTGAAAAAGTTCAGGCCGCAATTGATTATGCTCATGATTTAGGAGCATCCACTGTAGGCTTAGGCCAATTTACTTCAATCGTCTCAGGGAATGGATTATATCTCAATCCAAGAGGTATGAATCTGACAACAGGAAATGCCTACACAACCGCCCTCACGATTCAGGCAGCCTTGAGATCAGCCAAGGAAAAAAATCTCCACTTAGAACAATCCTGTGCCGTTGTCGTTGGAGCGGCAGGAAACATCATGTCGGTTGCCTCTTCTATTATTTCCGATTCTGTAGGAAAAGTTATTCTTATTCATCACTCCCCAATTGAATCCAGCCTTAAATATCAAGAGGCCGTCAAAAGAATTTTAAATGATATAAAGAAATCTGAATCGAATTCTCCTATTGCGAAAGTCATTAAATCTTCCTGGAATGAAGAAAAAAACCTCGTTGATTATTTAAATCAAGCTCAAATCCAAGCAGTCTTTGAAGCGAGCAGCGATGTCACAAAAATTTCTCAGGGTGACATTGTTCTTTGTGGAGCAAGCTCTTCTTCAAGCTTTCTTGAAATTTCCATGTTCAAACAAAATGCAATTATTGTAGACGTTGCTGTTCCTCCGTCTATTAATAAAGAAGTCACACAAAATCTCTCCTCCCTTAGACCAGACTTAACTTACCATATGGGTGGAGTCGCTAAAATACCGGCCAATAAAAGTATCGACTTTTTTATCTTCCCTCTTAGTGAGAATGAATCCTATGCCTGCATGGCCGAAACTTTTTCTCTTGGATTTTCTGGAGAGAAGAACATTCTTCACATTGGTGACCTTTCGAAAGAAATGGTTAAAAGAGTAGAATTACTTGCAGATTTAGCGGGATTTACCCTTGGAAACTATAAGACGAAAGCTTCACTCTAGTTTTTTCCCAAAAAGAGCATAACGAGAATATTCTTTCAAAACAGATGAGTCCCAGCTTCTTCTAGAAGGAGAATCATCACTTTGATAAGTCACAAGAACTTTGTTCATCATTAAACTAAAAGGAGTTAATCGTTTGGAAACAAGGAATTGAACTCCTTTAATCTCCTCTCCATTCGGTCCAGGTATCTTTCCAACGTATGAGATAAGAAGTGTTTTAAAGTTAAATCTTATTTTGATGAGAAGAATTAATTTTTGAATGTGATTCAATTTCTTATTTTTAACTCTCTCAAGTACAGGTAATGGATCAACATAGTTGATACAAAACCCAACCGGTTTCCCCTGAAGTTCAATGATATATGAAAGCCAGGGCTGAATGATATATTTAAAATCATCATATAAAATCTTAAATTGCTCAAAAGTAATGGATTCAAACTCAGGCATCTTTGCATAAGATTCAATAAATAATTGATAAATAATATGAATTTCTTCATCCCATTTTTTTAAGCGAATAGACCTTATTCTTAGATTTGATCGATCACTTGTGCTCGAAGGAATCGATCTTTTCTTCTTTTGATCAAGTCCCTTTCTTTTTTTAAAAAAATCTAAAACCGCCTGCCAGGTATCAACTTGGTACGTATCCCAGAACGCTATCGGCGAGTAGTGATTCTGTTTTAAATTCTTTTCATAATAATCAGGATAAAGTGGTTCTCCATAAAAAGGTTTTTTCGTTCCTGAAATTTTTATTCGATATTTCACAAAAAAATTTAAATCCACAGGAGTTTTTAATTCTTTAAGATTATTTTTATTTGCTACTTTTTCAACTTCATCAAAGAGTAATTTATTTCCGTCCTGATGATCTAAAAGATCAAGGAATCCTAAATGCCCAACTAATGAACCCTTTCTCCAGCAAAGGATGGCCTGAGAAATCCTTTGTTCATTCTCATAAACCACTACTGCGATCCATGAAAAATCATTTTTAAATGCAGAATTCTTTCCAAAAATTTTCTCATAATCATGTAAAGAAAGTGGTAAATCGTTTTCAACTTTTTGGTGAATCTGATTTCTAAAATCTTTGTATTGCTCAAAAAAAGATTTATCCCAAATGTTTTGAGCTTCAACTCTCATGGGAATCTCTTTTGAAACTTCATCATGATATTATTAGAAGGTCTTAGAGTAATACCTGGAACAAATTCCTGTTTTTTTTCATTTATAATTTTCCAGGAAAATTGATGAATGAAATGAGAAAAAATAATCCTCGCCTCCATTCCTGCAAAATACATTCCGATACACGCCCGTGGACCCGCACCAAATGGATAAAAAGCTCCTGGATGGATTTTTTTCTTATCAATAAATCTCTCGGGCCTAAACTCTAGCGGATGATCCCAATATGTTGAACAACGATGGGTTAAAAATGGAGCAAGAACAACATTCGCCTTTGGGGGAATAAAAAAATTCCTGATATAGTGTCCATATTCTGCCTGTCTCATGAAGACCCAAACAGGTGGCCAGAGTCTCATCGCTTCATCAATACTTGCTCCTAACCAGGGCGAATCCATTAAAGAATGAAAATCTTTTTTTAATAAAAATTCATGAGCTTCATTTTTTAATTTTTCGTCGTACTTAGAATTTTTTGCTGTCTCAATTAAAAGCCAAGACATCGAGTTTGTGATCGTTTCATGGCCGGCCATTAAAAACGTCATGACCTCGTCTCTAATCTCTCTTTCATTCATTGAATCATTTTCTTCTCTGGCATCTATTAAAAGTTGAATAAGATCATCTTTTTTTCCAGATTTTTTTCTTTCTCTTATCAGTTCATAAACGTAGTGATCAAACTTAAAAATAATTTCTCTAAGACGCTTGTTATCTTTAGTTGGAATCCAGAAAGGAAGAGGAAGACTTGAGCGAGTTTTTCTTGTCACAATCTCCATGAGTTCTAAAATTTCATGAAGCCAGGTTTCCATTTCTTTATTTGATTCTTGGGAAAAAAGAGTCTTTAAAATAATTCTCCAAGTGAGTCTATTCATCTCATGAAATATATTCACCTCTTTCGAGATATCTAAATCTTGAACAAATTTTTGAACAACCTCGTCTATTTTTGGGGCCAACTGAAAAATACTTTTTAGGTTCATCATCGGTCTAATGAGTCGATGCTGTTTTCTCCAAGATTTCATATCATCATTCGTAATGAGTCCACGACCTAAAAACTTTTGCAGCATTTTTGTCGTTCGCCCTTTTGAATACGCTTGATGATTGGATTTTAGAACAAACATCACATCATCAGGATTCGAGACAATGAAAAGGTGTTTCCCAAAAACATTCAGATGGGAAAACTCCCCATTTTTAGCACTCATATTTTGGATAAAACCAATCGGATCTTTTCTGTAACTTTTAAGAATTTCATAGGATTCAAAATAATTCATAGTCTTGTGATGATTCCTTTTGAGGAATTAAGTTTAATTTTATCTCCCGTTTTAAGAAGACCCGTTGCTCCCTTGACTCCGACAACTGTTGGAATGGAAAGCTCTCGACCAATGATGGCAGTATGAGAAAGAAGAGATCCCTTTTCTGAAATTAAACCAACACTTCTAGACATGATATAAACCCACGCTGGGTCCGTATTTTTTGTTACAAGAATAAAATTTTTAATTTCAGTTGTGAGAGCATCTGTTGGATTTTCCAAAACCAGGGCAATCCCTTCGACTTCTCCAGGGGAAACTCCCTGGCCGGTGAGCTCACCATCAATAGGGTTTGAATTTTTAAATTCAGGTAAGTTTTCATCCTCAGCCCATTGAAGAAGTTCTGGATATTGTCTTTTTGAAGTCTGCCAATTTTTTCTTCGATGGATGATTTCTAAAATTTCGCCTTCATCAATCTTTCGATCTTTATAATTAACCCATTCATTTATAGAAACTGAAAAAACATCCAAAAGACTTAGATTCTTAAATAATTGGTTATCACGTTTTTGTGCTTCCCCTAAATCTAGGACAAGTTGCCTAATTAAATGATAAAATTTTCCTCTCCAAAGCCTCGTTGCCTCTCTAATGGCAATAGACTCTCTTGTGAACTGAATCACCTTTTTCTCAAACCAGTTAAAAGAAAAATGTTGTTTTTGTGTTTTGCTTTCAATTTTATTTTTTTGATTAGTTTGGCCCCAATGAATCAAGTCAATCAGGAGTTTCGGGTTGTTTTTTAATGGCAAGCTTTCAAGCTTTAATTCTTCAAACGATCGATCTCCATATTCATGAAGAAATTTCTCCAAAAGCATTGATTCTTTCTCGAATCCCATCTTTTTTAATTCCCTGTGAATGGTTTCAAACGGATTCACACCTGGATTTAAATCAAGTTTTTTATATGAATAAATAAAATCAGAAGACAATTCGCTTAAAAGCTCATTGAAAGCATGAAGAGGTTTGAGTGAATCTACCCCATCGGAAGTTTTTAAAATTTCAATAATTGATTCTTCTGGAATGTCTTTTTTCTTTAAAATCTTACTCAAAATCCCTAGTCCAATCATAATGAAGACATCATTAATAACAGTTAAACCAAAGCCTATGGGTCTATGGACTAAATCATTCAAGTATTGAATTTTTTCAGATGAATCTTTTAATTTTTTTGTGTCGTTTTCAATTTTGATTTTGAATTCATTCAAATCTGAAATGAGAGATGAGTAAACTTTTTTTCTTCTTAGAAAAATTTTTAAAAGCGAGATTATCGTCATCCATTTTTCAAACTTCGTTAGCTCTGTTGAATGATGTGGAATCAAGACCCCTTCAAGTCTTCCCCCAATCATTTTGTGCCAATTTTCTATATTTTTTTCTCCTCCGGGAAGTGCTCTTAAAACGGCATAATAATGCTCTAGATTGTAATAAAGATGGTTATCCACAGAGGAAATTAATTTTTCATAATGGGGTGTGAGCAGCTCGAGCCTTCGTTTGCTGGCACCTAAGTAAATAGCGGATTCAATAAAAACATTCTTATAAGCAACTTTAACAAAACTAGCTGTAAACGGAGAAACCACTCCTGGGTAAGATTCAGAAAGATTTGTATCTACCAAAACATTGAGTGGATCAAAATTTCTTGTGATTGGCCTAATTTGAAATATAAATAGTTTTCCATTGGCAAAACCCCATTCAATATCACTTGGCGCCTGTTGATAATTCTCAAGGAAAATGGCCGTATTTCTCAGTTCATTCATCTCCGTCTGATTCAGAACATTTTTTTCATTTTGTTGTACATGACGGATAATCTCGCCTGATCTGGTCATTAAGTAGGTATCTACATTAACATGTCCTGAAACAACCCCTTCTCCCATACCAAATGCGGCATCAATCACTATTGCTGAAGTTGGAGGAATGGGTGATCTTGTAAAAAGCACCCCACTTTTTTCAACATTAACCTGGGCCTGTACTACCACTGCCATTTTTAGATCAACCGTAAGATTTTTTTGAGTTAAATATTCTTTAACTCTATTGGAATGAACTGATTCATAAATTTTAACGAGCGCATCTTTCCAATTTTCTTTTTTTACATCTAAGATCGTTTCAAATAATCCTGCAAAACTAGCATCTTTGTGATCTTCTCCTATCATTGAACTTCTAAACGCAAGGACAGGGTGTTTTAAAAAGAAAGCCTCTACTTCGTTTTCAACTTCAGGTGGTAAATTTTTAAATTTTAAGAAATATTCAAAAGTCTTGGTTGTAAGAACAAAAAAAGATGCCACAGGGGCCTTCCATGAAATTAACTTTTGAAGATGGAGCCCCTTTCCACCCACGAGATTTAGTTCACTGATTTCATTTTCAAAAGATATATATTTCATAAAAGAGAAGCGGCCAAAAGAAATCCTAAGACAAGGAGAATATTTCCTTCAGCTATATTTCTTAATGGAGATTTTAATTTAAGAGTGACTAAAAATCTTAGAGAAACAAATGTCAGTAGAGATTGAACACCAATAAAAACCCCTCTTATTATCATCGGACTATGAAGAACATCAAAAATCCTTACAACACTTAAGCTAAAAGCAACTTGAAGTGCTATCGCCATAAGGATTGCCTTTCTAGGACCAAATATTTTTGAATAGGTTGTATAGGTTGTTTCATCTTTAGGTGCTCGAATTTTTCTCATCACTTCCCAATTTGTATAAATAAAACAAATGGGAATAATTAAATCCCATCGACTCCAATCGATGATGGGATACATTTGAATGCAGGAGAGAATAAGATAGATAAAATTAAACACCACAATCGGATGATGGGTTACAAAGGCAAGAGGTAGATTTTTTCTCATTACCTCCTCAATAAAAAACCACTTATACATCAACCCAGTAAATCCCAAAGTAGCAAGGCCCCAGAGAAAAACAGGCATCGAAGTTGAGCTCAAAAAAAGTACCATTAGGATACAAAATCCCGCCAAAATACCAAGATCACTTTTAAGAACCCTTCCGGAAGGTAAAGGCCGATCAGGAAAGTTTGTTAAATCATCTTGATAATCTTTAAACTCGTCCATGATACGAATGAGAAGTGAAACAAAAGTAATCACGAGTCCTGGAACCAAAAACTTAACTGAAAAAGTTGGCCATATTCCAAATATTCTTAAGTAAGTCCACTGAACCGCCAATGATGAAATGATTGTTCCCACAATGGCAGTAACGGGAAACATTTCATTTAAATAAATAAGTATTCTTTTAAACATGAGACTCACCTTAAAAAGGGTTTTTTCGTAATTTTAAATAATAAAGAATTTGATTCATCAAAAGATGTATCACTGTACCTAAAATAATGGTCGCCACAACAACCTTTAATGAGATGTGAAAATAAAACATATAAACCAGGGCACATCCGATTGCAGAATCGGCCTGATCAATAATCACAAAGAACCATTTCCACTGATCACTTGTTTGCCCCTCTTTAATTCCAAGCCTTCTTTTCATCCATGAGTTTGGAAGTTCTGCCAAGCAATAGGCAAATCCCAAAAGGAGCGCTGAGATGAAGGCTGAATTTACAGAAAAGATAGCGAAGTCAACTAAAAATCTCTCTTCGAGTATTTTTGCCAAGTAGACCCCGGGCAAAGTTGCCAAGGGCATTACAACAAAACCTCTCCAAGTCTTGTTTAATCCAAACAGTCTTTGATGAATAGGTTTCTTCAAGTAAGATAAGATATCGAGTTTAACTGCCACCATGTGAACTATACCGGCCACTATGAGCGGCACAGATAAGATAAATACAAGAACAAAATCTTGAAATGATAAAAAATGAGTCATAGGTAAATTATATGCTGAACTACCAAAATCGCTACCTTTTCAAGTTTGCCTGGAGAAGTATCCGAAGAAATGCTGGTCGAAGCTTTTTCATCGGATTTTCTGTCTCTCTAGCAGTTGTCATTGCTGTTTGGACCGTGGCTTTTTTTGATGGGATGAATCATCAAATCGAAAAAGCAGTGGTTAATACCAATATGGGCTTTTTTCAAATTCAAGACCCACTCTTTTCTAAGTCGACGGATTCATCCTCTCCTGTACTTTGGACACCAGAGTTAGCAAGTCAATTTCAAAACAAATTTATTAAAGGCTTTTCTCCTGAGCTGGTCCTAGATGGAAATATCTCCACCCCAGAGGGAGCAGCTGGATTAACCGTCCTTGGCATAGAACCAGAACTTCACGCCAAGTTTCTTCCTATTAAAAGAAGAATTAAGAAGGGAATTTTTCTAGATTCAAATGAAATTGGTCAGGTCGTCATAGGAGAAGAACTGGCGAATAAATTTAAATTTAATATTGATGATCAAATTGTCCTTAATTATCAGGATATCAACGGAGAACTTCGCTCGGAGCTACTTAGCATCAAGGGCATCTATAAATATAACAGTAAAGGTTTTGAAAAAAAATTCATCTATATAAATCAACCCACTTGGCAAACACTCTTTTTAAATTCGCCAACGGGTAATATTCTTTTTAACCGCATCGCCATCATGACCAAAAGCCTAGAAAATAGAAATGAGATCGAGCCTATCATCAAAAATAAGAATCTCATTTTAAAAACATGGAAGGATCTTAACCCTGAAATGGCAGTCGTTTTGGAATTTCATGATGGAATGATTCGCTTCTTTTTTCTCATTATTGGAATCACTATTCTTATGACCATTTTAACTCCCGTGAGAATGCTCTGGCAGGAGCGTTATAAGGAACTCAAGATGATGGCGATCCTAGGTGTTGCCAAAAATAAATTTTGGAAAATTGGGATCTTTGAAGTTGTCTTAATGATTTTCTTTTCCGGCCTATTTTCGATCCTTCTTCTTGTTTCAATTGTTGGTACCCAAAGCTACACAGGTGTTGATTTTAGACAACTAAATGAAGGAGTCACAATTGAGAGAGCAGGAATAAAACTTCCGGCCGTTGTTTATCCACTGCTTTCTGGAGAACAACTCTTTATAACCTTCCTATTTGTTATGCTGGTTGTAAGTATTAGTTACATTTGGTCTATCTATCGAACGCTTCAAAAGCTCGAGGCAGAAATATGAAAAGCTTTAAGTTTAAATTCAAATTTAGCTATCGAAATCTTTGGAGATCCCCTAAAAGAACTCTTATCATGGTGATGAGTTTAGCTCTTGGGACCACATTTATTTTTTGGAATCTTAACTTTGCAAGTTCTGGCTCAAGAGAAGTGATGAATGAGTTTCTCTCTCAATATGCAGGACTCTATCAAATAACTCACCCTGATTATTATAAAAATAATTACACAAAAGAATTCGATAACTATCAGACAATTACTGATGAGATGATTTCTGATAAGAATCTATTTAACCTTTCCACTAAAAGAATAACCGCTCCCATTTTTATCTCAGGGGAAAAAAAGACTTTAGGAGTTCTACTCACAGGAATGGATGTTGAAAAAGAACTCAAACTCACAACTCTTTCAAAGGCCATTACAGTCGGAAGATTTCTAGATCCCGCTGGATCAAAAGAAATTTTAATTGGAAAAAAACTGGCCGATCGAATCAATGTCAAAATCGATGATGAGGTTGTTGTTATAGGACAGGCCCTTGATGGATCTGTAGCAAACGACTTATTCAAGGTTGTAGGACTCATTGATTTTGGAGGAGGAGATTTAGAAGAGAGTCTTGCCTTCACTCAGTTTAATTCTGCTCATGAGCTTCTTGCCATGATGCCAGAGCATTATCATCAGAGAGTTCATTTTGATATGAACACTGAAACTCTTCCAAAACTTAATAATGTTAAAGTCACCTACTGGGCAGATCTTTTACCAGAGATTGGTGTTTCGGTGAAATTCATAGATAATTTTACCTGGGTCGTATCAGTGGTGATTGTTCTGGTTATAAGCCTCGGCTTATCAAATACCTTAATGATTACATTTCTTGAAAGAGAGGGTGAGTTTCAAAGTTTAAATATCATCGGAGCAAAAAGTCGCTGGATCACTCAAACCCTAATGATTGAAGTCTTTTTGATGGGATTTATTGCCATCATCCTTGGAACAATTCTAGGACATTTTGTGACTGGATATTTTTATTATCATCCCATAAATATTGAAGTTTTCACCGGTGGAAAGCCCATTATCATGGGAGGTATGACAATTAAACCACTCGTAAGAATCTATCCCGTGATGAAATATTACTGGCAAATTCCAATACTCATTTATTTCTTTCTTGCTATCACCATGATTTATCCTTTAATCAGGGTCATCCAGAGGAGCAAACATGCAATTTGAACTTCAAAACATCGAAAAAATTTATCAATCCTCTGAAGAAAATAAAGTCTTCGGAGCGAAAAATATCAATCTTAAAATTTTACCAGGTGACTTCACTGCACTGGTTGGCCCATCCGGCTCAGGAAAAACAACTATTCTTAATTTAATTGCAGGACTCATCCTTCCAACTGCTGGCTCTCTCCTACACAGTGGAAAGGATATCACCTCCTTTTCTCTTGAAGAAAGAACTCAGCACCGACTTGATTATATGGGTTTCATCTTTCAGGACTACCAATTACTTCCCATTTTAACGGCTTCAGAAAATATCGAATTCCCCCTTCAACTTAAGGGTCTTGAGACTGAAGAAATCAAAGAACGTGTGAATTGGGCGCTCAAGCAAGTAGGCCTTGATGATAAAGGGAATCGCTTCCCCAAACAACTCTCCGGCGGACAACAACAAAGAGTCTCCATTGCAAGAGCCATAGCCGCCAAACCTGAACTTATTCTTGCTGATGAACCAACAGCGAATCTTGATTCAAAGACAGCGCAAGAAATTATTGATCTTTTTAAAAAATTAAATCAAGAATTCAACTTAACTTTTGTTTTCTCTACTCATGACCAACGTCTCATTGATCAAGTTAAAACAGTTCTTTATATTAAAGATGGTCAAATCTATGAAACAAGGACTCACCATGCTTAAGAAATTTTTTCCCAAAGAAGTAATGTTTTGTGTTGCTCTCGGAGCAAATGTCAATAACGCGGATGAGTGGCTCAAATATGCTGATAAAGAAATGAGAGGAGATCGCTCTCGAAGTGAAATGACCATGACAATTAAAACATCTCACTGGACGAGAACACTTGAGATTGAGTCAGACGTTGAAGGAAAAAAACAAGCTCTTTCAACTATTCTCTCCCCTGCAAAAGAAAAGGGAATCCGAACTTTAAGACTTGATAACAATATGTGGAACTATTTTCCAAAACTTAAACGTAAAGTTGCCGTTTCCTCATCAATGCTTCTTGCTAGCTGGATGGGATCAGATTTCACCAATGATGACGTGCTTAAAGCTTCATCGATGAGTGAGGATTATAATCATAAATTTTTACCTGATGAGAACGGGTATCGCGTGATTGAAAATACCGCAAAAAGTAACTCCAAAGTGATGTGGCCCAAGATTATTACCTATGCTTCAAAAGAAGATTGCCTTCCTCGAATGTATCGCTATTTTGATAAAGAAAATAAACTAAAAAGAACTCTTACATTTGATAAACTTAAAAACTTTGACGGCCACAAGTTTCTTTCCCACTGGGAAATGAAGCCTGAGGATAACTCATCAAAAATGACGACACTGGATTATAAAAATGTAAAATTTAATTTAAACTTTAAAGCGAATCATTTCTCTCAACAAAGTTTAACAGGCAATTAATGAAGCGATTATTTATTCTCTTAAGTCTTGGCATCTCCTCAAATTGCTTTGCAATTGAACATGATCTATCTGGGAACCAGGAAGTTCAATCTCGAAGGGCCTTTAATAACGAAGAATCAAGAAGAGATCTTTTTCAAGACTGGCATGAAGAGAACTTTCATCTGGCCTATGGAAATTTAAATGGCATCGTTCAGACTGAACATTTTAAAATTGAGACCAATCTTTTTTTGAGACACTCCATCTCAGATCTTTATAACCCTTCTTTTAATATGTTTAGAGGAGATGCCCCTTACGCAGCTACTCAAATCTATTCATTTCCAAATACGCTAGTGGCCAGAGATGTCTTTAAACTTCAGTATAACCATCAACAAAATAATTATAAAACAGATGCTATACTTAATAAATTATTCATCGAGTGGAACTATGATGAACACCGAGTAAATTTAGGACGAATTTATGTTAATTATGGTCTTGGCGAAACTTTTAATCCTGTTAATCCTTTTAATCAGCCCACAGGACTGACTTCTATTTCCCAGGTTGCTCAAGGAAGTGATGGAGGAATGATTTCATTTTTCATGTCAGATAATTACACGATTGATTTTCTTCTTCTTGGCGATAAAAAAATTGAAAACTATGAAGGACAAATTGATCGCACACTCTGGATTCACGGTGAATATCAGGCGACAGAAAAACTTCAACTTGATTATGTTATTGGTGAAGACCAAAATCGACAAAAGGTTGGAGGACAGATGGCCTACCGTTTTGAAGAGGCCATGGTTTTCACACAAATTCTTTATCAAAGTCATCTCGTGAATAAAAAACCTTCCAATAACCTTTGGGACGTCATGCTTGGATACGATCAGCAAGTCACCTCCAAATGGCATATAAGGGGAGAAGCGGGTTATCAAAAAGAAAATCGCTTTGCGACCAATCTAAGCTTTGGAGATCGTTTTCTTCCTACTGAATACTTTATCGCTCTGGCGAATGTTTATGAAATTCACCCTCTCGTCAAATTAAGTGGAACTGTCATCAACGATATTAAGTCTGGCTTTACTTATCTTATTGGAAAATCAACCTATAGCTTTAAAGAAAATCTTGAAGCCGAACTATTTGGCTACGTTCCAGCGGCGAAAGGAGATGCTGCTGACAACATAG
>JACCDO010264578.1_pt1 | contig 14160 bp, 6 predicted proteins | sample 7446101 | NCBI WGS metagenome assembly JACCDO01 (sample SAMN15323440, study PRJNA562643) | freshwater metagenome | isolation source: river surface water | place: USA:Blue River Watershed | collected 2017-08-16
ACTGCTCAGGATTAATCTGTAGATAGATGTAATCATCAATAATCTTATAGAAGCTGGGTGCAACATAAGAGGTGTTTCCCATATAATCCAACCGGGCAAATCCAAGATTATATCCCAAGCCCCAGTCTGTCTCACGACGAGCCGCCTGAGGCGCAACCGATGTTGAAAACAGTAGGTCAAACGGCAAAGAATCTGTCAAACTTAGACGTGTTAAGATTGATGAGGGAAGAATTGAACCATAATAGGTTGAAATATAATTATTAATATTTGAGTTAACATAATCTGTAATATAGTTGATAGTACTGATATTTGTGGAATAACTGAAATAGATGTTCTCAAATGTTGAGATAAATGTTGAATAATTAGTAGTCGTTATAGTTAGGCCAGCAAAATTAGCGAGCGAGTTAGCACCATAGGTCTGTGTAATATTGAATGCATTATCAAACTGACGCAAGGTACAGACATACTCGGGATTATAGTTAAGTAAATTATTGGTCTGTGTAACAGTACTTATCTCAGGAATCAGGTCAATTGGCCGCAATGCACCATAATCATATCGGTTGGGCAATACAAAGCGAACCATTACCTCATAGTCCTCATTTGGTGAATAACCACGTAGTGCAATCCAGTAATAGTCGTTCGCCCCACCGTTCAAACTCACAACCTGTGGATTTCCTGTATTGAAATTAGGAATTGCTCCAGATGTACTGAGTGGTATATTATAAATGTAACTGTTCAATCCATATCCATTAAACTCAGTGTCAGCCCTGAAATAGTTACTCTCCATACCCCATTTCCATTTTGTTACACCACTGCTAATAGTGCTTACATCCTTTGCCAATTCATTCCAACCAGTATAGAAGAACAGCTGAGTGCGAGGTAGCTCAAAGTAGTTACTCCCATTATAGTTAATATCAACTAAATTGGTGATATCGTTATACTTATTCAACCGTTTATTTAAGACGACTCTTGAATTGGGATAGAACAACTGCATTGCATGGCGCTTCACACCACGATTAATATCGTCTAATTCGCTAGAATTACCAACAAAATTGTATTGTCCAGGAGATAGAGGTGCATCTGTTTCAAACGTGAACCAGAGACCGTTGTTTCTGTCTATCTCCATGCCATAATTAGGGTAATCAATAAAAGATGAGATAGGGGCTGCAGAAGCGGTCTGTCTTGCATCAATGTAGACTTCTGCTGGACCCCTGCCAGTCACACCAACGGTATCCAATAACAGTTTGTTAAAACGATTAGGGGCATTTGTATTTAATGTGTACACTTCGTAATCATTTGTCAAAGCAATATCAGCTGTACCAGGTGGCAGCGCAATGCCTGCACGGAACACTGGATCAGGGGCAATCGTACTAGTAACAACAATCCTATTACAACTTAATCCATTGGCGGCAACTGTAACATCAGTTGAGGTGGAGAAATACATAATCATTGCATCACCCCAAACCTTACTGTTCTGATTTGGACGGGTTTCAATACCCAAAACACCAAAGACATTACCATCCACATTTAAATTAGTTCCAATATAGTAATTTGTATTAGGGAACTGTGTAATCGATAAATTGCTGTTAAAAATAAGGCCTGTATAAGAGGGGGTCGTTGCATCATTATTGTAGGCGATTACACCAATACCGGTTGATACCCCATCAACCTCTGCATCATCATAGTATAGCCAATCACCATTATTCGTAATATTAAATCCACGATTTGAACCGCTAAAAGTTGGAACAATTGTTTGGGCGGAACCGAGATTATCCCATCTATTGATTTCAAGATTAGTAGACATGTAGAAGTTGGCCACCGCATTTGCAGTATCTGTCACAGTAGATAGCTCATAAATGTGAATATCGTTAGAGCCAGGACCAATTGTCGATGGTCTTACCACAATGTAGATTGCATTCTGATTTGCACCCCATGTTACAAAGTCTGCTGTTGAAGGCACATAAGTAGCCAAATTAATAGAGCTGAAATAACAGGTGTCACGGGGACCAAAGACATTGCCTGGATTACGCAACCAATATACATCACAGATTGTCGATTGAATATCATTCACACCACCTAAAAGTAGGAAACGGTCACTGTACTCCTGATAATCAGCACTACGCAAAATCATATTATTAGCACCATAAAAGTTACCAAATGGTGCATATGCAAACATTGCCTCAGGATCCTCAATAATATCCAGGTTCAATAAATAACTCATTGTCGTTGTAGTTATTGGTAAAGACTGGGCATACTGACTCTGATAGATATTTGTAATATAATCTTTTTCAACACTGTAGTTTGTCGGTACTACTCCATAATAGTCAGTATATGATGTACCGTTGTAATTATTTGTAGGCAGACCATCTGAATCGTCAGGATAAGGTACAACTGAGCCACACAACATGAAATAGGTTGTTACGCTGAAATCGGATTTAAATGGCACAACAGAATACATACTTCTAGCATCTCCAAGTACTGTTGATGGGAAAGCAGTGTACCCTGAAAGCCCCTGTTGCACCAGGTCTGGTCGTGAATAGTTGAAAGTGGGAACTAGCTCGAAATTGTGATAAGTACCAAGACTGGCATCAAAGCCCTGGTTTGCTGCCACCGAGGCTGGATCATAAATCGTGCGTTTACTACAAGATAGAACAGCATAAGCCTTAGTAATATCAATTGTGTTCAATGTCTGATTTGTCAACGCATTTGTGTCAAAAATACCAAGATACGTGATATTACTATTAGGGTCATTCACGCCATAATACGCAGATTTAAATGCAACCGATTTCACATCCCATACCCCATCCGTCGGCAAGAATGAGAACCCAACAATACCTGCACCCAATCTAAGTGTATTCACATCCAAATCGGCATCATACTCATAGTTGTAACCTGTAATTGCTGTTGCTGATGTTGTATCAACAGTATAAGGTGACATTGTGCTTATTGATGACATACCAGCAATTACATATCCTGAATCATCTGCCTCGTGGGGACCAAAGAAGGTCTTACTGTAGTAATGCACAATATTGTAGCTGCGCTTGCTCCCATTACTAAATGTCGGCGTATAAGGGAAGTTGACTTGCGGGGATAAGATTGCATTTGAGCCCCCTGGATACACATAGGTCTGTGTAGTACTATTATAAGGTGAGTTTGACATAAAGGTGTATTGATTCACCGGGTCTTGCCTAAATGTCGCATTGTAATCGATTCCAGGAACATTACTTGTAAATCCAATATAGTTGGTCATATCATCACTTACATTATTGTCATCATACCCCATAATAGGTGCGCCAGCAGGATAGGTCACATCAAACTGAGGGTCACTAGGATTAATACCAGTTACTACACTATTAACTGGAAGTTGGTCATATGTGGTATTATATGTTTGGTAGAAATAGTAGTTGACCTCATTTGGCGTATTCGCATACTGAACACCATACTGCTCCGAGAAAACAGTTGCATTCGGCTGATAGATGTCAAAACTCTTAACCGCCGCTCTAGGTGTGCTGGTTGCATTATCCCAATAGGTCAGGAATTTAATGGGTGTATTTCCCAAAAAGATATCATCTGAACGAACAATCGCATAATAATTTTGGTTAAGAATTACTGGGAATGTGGTGGTAACCGATGAATTCGTGCTAATTGTCAGTTTATGCAAATAGTTTTGCGGATTCTCATCACGTAACTGCTGAGCATCGGCATAGAATCCCGCCTCATCATAATAGATAAACACACCCATATTTGTACTAAAAGAACTGCCATAAGGGTTGGCAATCTCGAAAGTCAACGGAACATCATATGCAGTGGCAAATGTACTGTAAGTAGATGGCACCTGCGGTGTCTGAATTTTGATAAACTTGTAGTTACTCGTTATAGTCAGTGTGTAAATTGTACTGAATGTGGATGACGACCAGGCCTGATCTCTCGTCAATCCATACGGGATTGTACTTATATATGTATTATTATCACCTATGGCATTAGATGCGCCAGCAATATTTCCAAATTCATATGTATGTGAGAAGTTGGTTGGAATAAAACCGCTGTACTGCACACCATTAAAGTCTGGGTAACGATAACGGTATGGTCGTGATATGGTCTCAACCTGCAGAGTTTGACGACATAGGGAACGGAAAGGGAACAAGACATATTGTCCCGCACTTACATGCACGTTTATCTCAGCAGAGCCATATTTGGCAGTCGTATTAATTATACCGTATGGCCCTGTCACCTCGTTCTGCAAATCAATATTTTGAATGGTTCTATCATAAAGATTGTAGAATGTATAGTCCTGGATTCTGAAATTGATATAATCAGTTGTACCACCAAAATCCTCCCAATCAATTGTTGGATTATCTAAATTACTCATATTCGGCCACTGAATAACAGGTGGAGGTGGAACATAATTGAAGTCAGGTACAGGTTTCACCGAGCCTGCGCCAAGAGCAGAAACATACTCAGCACTATACGATGTAAATACTCCAGTCACATCATTACCGCTCTGTGTGTAAATATAACTGCTAATAGTCGCAAGATCCGATAAACTGTACGAGCCATAATTCACGGCAAAGTTACTGGCTAAAACAGACTGATAAAAGTTGTACATGCTGTTCAAAACCGCATTCTCCTTTGCAGCAGTATTAGACAATGTAATATATGTATTGGAAGTCAATCCCGCATTATTCAAAGCATTGTTAATGTAGATATTACTCTGTATCTGCAGGGTCTTGATGATACTGGGATTTAGTGTTGCGCTATTAACAGTTACACGGTTGTTGTAAGGGATTAGTGACCAGTTGTAATAGTTGACTAAGGAATTTACAAAGGTACGTGATGTCCTGTATCTAGATAGCTCAATTGAATTGGCCTCAATCACAGCCAATACATATGCGTCATCTAAGCCCTGAAAATTATAAATAATTCGCTCGTACGCAAATTCATCGTTGGGTAACACGATGCTGAGAACCTCAGATGGGTCTAGCAGTGCTTCGAATAAAACTGGGTAGTAATAAGCCACCTGTAGTTGACTTAATGTATAGGATGATTGGCCGGCGAATCTTGATCTGAAATAACGGGTTACAATGTAGTCCATGGTCGGGTCATTATAAAACTTTTGTAAAAGTGCATCATAATAGTATTTTCCAGGTTGGTTGAAGTTCAGACTCAAATCACCCGTTACTGCAAACAGGTTCACAAAATCATTAAAGTCATTGGGATAATAAAAGAATGTCGGCGTTACATTCATTTGATTCATTAACTCCAATAACAACCCCCCATCATTTGAGTTCATAGCATAACTTCCTTCACGAATTCTCACGTCAATTATATTTGAATTACCATTAGCTAGGTAACGGCCGTTCTCCCATACCTTAAAGTTGGTATTGAACTTGTTATTTCGAAAATAGAGAAATGCACTTAATAGTTTAATCTGTGAAATATTAATACCAGTTACATTTCGATAGACACGTGGAAGATGTAATTGTAGGCGTGTTGGCTGTGGATATGCTGTTCGGTCACGATTAAAGGAATCCACGAGAACTATCGTATCAGAGCCCTGAAAACTGGTTTTGAACTCCGTTTTTCCGTAGTTAATTGGTTTCTTACTGTCCCAGCCGGACTTATCAAATGTTGCACCCTCACTATCTTCAGAATACTCCGCCCTCTCTTTGGCATTTAATGCGGGTCCACCCATCCGATAGAGATCTGCACGGTCTGGAGGGACAAAAAGTGCCTGAGGGGCATAAGGTCGCTGTCCATTCGGAAGTGACCGTGAGGAATAGTCGGATTCATACTCTGAGGATGAAATACCTGCCTCGGTATCTGAAATTGGCTCTTCTTCGTCCGAGCTAGGACTCTCGACATATGGGCGATAATACCCGTTATTGTCACTCATCTCCTACTCTATTTGCCAGCTTGTTAAGTCCTGGTGTGGCCTAAGATCAATAAACTAAAGGAGAATAGAACATACATGGCATTTTTCCCAAATCAAACAACCGGTACAACTATGTACAATCCAACCGTGTTAAACATTGTTGGATTAACCAATCTTGCTCGACCTTCCAACAGTATATTCGGAACAAGTACAGCGCCCACTGCAACATTTTCTGATGGTGTTTCATTTACATCCAGTGAAGGGACATTGCAAAATCCAAATGTTGGTGATCCATACAACTTATTTGTATACGGTACTGTTTTTGCAAGTAACTTCACGAGTTTGTGTCCACTTGTATTTACTGCCGGCAAAACAGAATCAATGTGGATTACCGAAGAGGGTAAAGTAGGCATCGGAACACCTGAACCGACAGCAACTCTACATGTCGGCGGTAATGTCCTTATCAAAGGTGGCGGTATAATCCAAGGCACCACACTATTTACAGATGACGTGGAGTTCAATGGATGCGTCAATTTCAAAGGTGATGTCCATATCAACGGCCGCCTATACATTAATGGTAAGGAGATTAGCTAAAAGTATCTTTACATCTATGTTATTTGTAATAACTGTAATGCAAATTAAATCCATTTGTAGGGTCCATCGCCTTTCACATTCACGCTGTCTTTATCGGGCTCCACATTAATCGCCTGTCTCAATCCATGCACTAACCAGAAATAGGAACCAGGTGTACCATACAATGTAAATTCACCGTTTTCCACCTCTGTTACACCCTTAACTGTTGGCTCAGCAACACTGTAGATTGGTGTGGCCTGGACTGTAAAGTCGGTCGCAAAAGCGGCAACATACTCAGGAAGTCTAATTGTTACATAACTTGAGCCTTCAGCAATTGTTGCACGCCCTCTGTAATATACGCCGGCCTCTGGTCCCTCCAAACAGGCGTGTACAAGATATTTAGATGGGTTTGTTGGGTGGTCAATTACAAACGTTTTACTTGTATCGTATCTTATCTCCTTAGTAGTTGTATCATATAATAATACATTAGAGCCTCCTGTATTTTGGCTAGTAATAGGATTTATAAATAGACCTGATGTTACTGGATCTAATAAGTTACTATCTGCATTTAATACAATTGTATTATCGGGTACACTAACAGTACCTGCTTGATTTCCAATAGCAATACTGTATGCACCTAAAGCGTTTTTACCTGCTTCATAGCCAATAGCAATACTATAGTTTTGCTGACCTTGATAGCCTGCATTATTACCTATAGCTACTGCATTTGTCTCTTGATTGTCGAATCCCGCCGCCTTACCTATTGCAATAGCATAACTGTTCTGAGTATTATTTCCTGCTTGTATACCAATAGCTATTGCTTGTAGAGCTTGGCTATTTTCGCCTGCAGAGGGACCTATTGCAATTGCACTGTAGTTTTGATTATTTTTTGCACAATTATAACCAATAGCAACTGAAAATCCACCCTGATTATTAGAACCTGCATTTGTTCCAATAGCAACTGAAAATCCACCCTGATTATTAGAACCTGCATTTGTTCCAATAGCAATCGAATTACTGGTTTGTAATGTATAACCTGCGTTTGTTCCGATAGAAATTGCACCGACATCTTGATTATTTTGTGCACAATTATAACCAATAGCAACTGAAAATGTACCTTGATTATTAGAACCTGCATTTGTTCCAATAGCAATCGAATTACTGTTTTGTGAGTTATAACCTGCATTTGTTCCAATAGCAATAGCATCGGGATCTTGATCCGTTAAACCTGCGTTATCACCTAAATGTACATTGAATCCTCCTACAAGCCAATCATTGGATGAAGCATCCCAGTAAATATATTGAGATGTTGCTGTTCCATCTGGAAGTGTTGTACCCGTTGGACCAATTATAGAATTATCAAGATATAGATAACCATCGTTACTGTTGTACCATAATGTTCCTGGAGTACCTGCAAATGGGTTTCCCGAATGACCATAAAGGTTCAATCCCCCAGATGTTATTAATCCAGATGTTTTAATTTGACCAGTTACATTTACTGTACCACCACCTCCTTTACCTGGAGGCTCAGAGTATACCAAGTAGTCTGAACCAGTTATCTTTTCACCATCGTAAAAGAGAATTGAGCTAGGTGGAACATCAATACCTAATGTACACGTATAAGACACCTCTTTTATCTCGGGATTATATGATAAATAATATCTAGCGGGGTTAATGTACTCAGAAATAGGATGAATATACAAGGCGTTTGTTGACACAGCAGTAATAGTCGTGTCAGAGGTAGCATTCAATACAATTGTTTGAGACGACTGTATATTGCTGCCGGCGGCGTACCCTATAGCAATTGCGTATTCACCTTGGTTATTAAATCCAGCCACCGTTCCAATTGCAACAGCACCAGTACTCTGGTTATTTGCACCCGCAAATGCTCCTAAAGAAACACTAAAATTGTTCTGAAAACTGTTTGCTGTACCATATCCTACAGCAACAGAATAACTACCTTGATTGCTTGCACCTGCTATAGCCCCTACAGCAACTGCATTCATATTCTGGTTTTCTAAACCAGCATTTTTGCCAATTGCAATAGAATTTGTACTCTGCAAATAATTACCAGCTTGGTAACCAATAGCAATTGCATACTGATTTTGCTCGGTTTCACCTGCATTTCCACCAATTGCAACAGACAGCTCATCCTGCCCTGTAGCACCCGCATTTATGCCGATTGCAATACTACTACTACCCTGATTAATAAATCCTGCGCTATTACCGATAGCAATAGAATCAAAACTCTGATTCTGATTTCCCGCCTGATAACCAATTGCAATTGAACGCTCAGACTGTAAGATTTGTCCAGCCACGTATCCAATTGCAACAGTATAATCAGACTGCCCAGATGCACCTGATTCAGCACCTAAATGTACCTTCAAACTATCCGCCAAGAAGTTTCCACTGTCTGGATCCCAATAAAGATAATCACTGTAGGCCGTTCCAGTTGAACCTATCCCTGGTCCAATTGGCCCCTGGGGTCCCTCGGGTCCAGGAGGACCCAATCCACCCGTTACACCAATCACAGCACCAATTGTTGTACTGTATTCGGCAAAATGGGTGCTGAATGAGCTGTAGTCGGCGGCGAGTGGTTTAAACTGATTAGTGTACGCATTACTCAAACCAATAAACTCAATACCCGTACATATATAGGCGTCGTTAAGGGAGGTTGATAACTCAGTAATATCACCAACGTTGCCGGCTGTTGTACTAATTGCAATACCATCAGACGTACTTAGTACATTAATGGTACTAAACACACTAGATAAACTGCTTGTAAACTCATCATAAGTAACTTTATCCAACACAACATAAGAGATGAATTGCCCATTAAGTGTACTGTAGTTGGTACTTATCAAGGCACCGGTGCTGGTTGAATATGGACCAAACACATTTGTAGAAAATGTACTGAAAGTTGCTAGATTTGCATTAATTGTACTAGTTAAATTACGGGTTGTTGACGCCAATTGAAAAGAGACAACTGAACTCCAGGTTGCCGAAGACAGAATAAGTGATGTACTAACAATTTCCCCTTCAAGTGTACTTATTGTACTTGGCAATATACCACAACCGTATGTTGAGATATTTAACATAGTATCGGTGGCTGTCACATAACCGTTCGACCCTACAGCTAAAACTGTATTAAGGGGAGCAACTATGTTATTTGTTGAGAACATGAAGATGTTCCTTAAAAATATGGTGTCAGTATCCAAAGATACACGATTAGATAATGACATTGTTCTACCCTAATGGTTATCTTTCCTTTATATAATTTTGACGGAAGGTCAACACTAATACTGTATTGTAGCTGGATTTATATCAATATATTCAATATACCCAATAATTATTATAATGATTATAACAATTATTGAATATTCAATAAAACCGGAGTGCTTTAATAAGCGCCTAAATGTAGGCTAACAAGAACATATAATAACACCAGAATGCCATCTCCGGGAGCTTTACTACAATTGGTTGCAATGGGCAAGCAGGATGTTTTCCTAACGGGCAACCCGCAAATCTCATTTTATAAAATGGTGTATCGCCGTTACACCAACTTCTCTGTTGAAAGTTGTCGTATGTACTTTGATGGTACACCGAACTTTGGACAACGTATCACCTGTCTCATTCCACGGTTTGGTGATCTCCTCGGTACTATCTTCCTTGATATAACCTTGCCGACATTAACATTGGCAACTAACAATAGTCCTGTAAGTTACGTTAATTCACCTGGTCATGCCCTCATTGAGGAGATAACTTTTGAGATAGGTGAGCAAGAGATTGATAAACAGACGGGTGAATTTATGGAGATATGGACACAGTTGACCACTCCGGCTGGTCAACTTGATGCACTTAACAATATGATCTCCCGTGGAAACACCTATACAGCCCCTCAGTTGTTTGGACCCGTGAATCTGATAATACCTCTACAGTTCTGGTTCTGTAGAAATCCTGGTAACTACCTTCCCCTGTTAGCTCTGCAGTACCACCCATTGAGAATCAATATTAAACTTCGTGGTCTTCAAGATATGGCGTATACTGGCAACCCAGATGTTGCTTGTGCCCCTGGGGTTGTAAATCCTGCATCGATTACTGCGATGAGCATGTGGGGAGACTATATCAATCTGGACACTGAGGAGCGTCGTCGGTTTGTGTCGGCGTCACATGAATATTTGATAGACCAGGTGCAATATACACCTAAAATTGCCATTCCGGCTGCTAACAATACAGTTAATATCAAGATGGATTTTAACCATCCTATTCGTGAATTAATTTGGGTTGTTCAACGAAATGAAATGATAAATCTACATGAATATTTCAATTATAGTTCTTTGGCAATAACCGAGGTCTCTCCTGAGCCAAGAACGGATAATATTGTAACTGCAAAACTACAGTTAGATGGTCAAGATCGGTTTGAGCGTCGTACAGCTCCGTATTTCCGACTAGTGCAACCATATCAGCGTCATACAACCACCCCGGTTACATCATTCATTTATGTGTATTCGTTTGCGCTCCGGCCAGAAGATGCTCAGCCATCGGGCTCTGTAAATGCAAGTCGTATTGACAGCTTCAATCTCCTGTTTGAAATGTGCGACACTCAGTGTACTAACCCACCTCGTGGTAATGCAACAGCCACAGTTTATGCTACAAATCATAACGTTCTTAGAATAATTGATGGATTTGGTGGTCTACTGTTCAAGGTATAAGAGGGTGTATAAACACTACATTAAAGCATCCTTAGTTTAGTAGTATGGCGGATAAAGCCCCTGACAAGAAAAAAGAGGATAAGAAACCGATTTTTGCATATACCCAAGGAAAGGCCTGGGGTGGTCCCACAAGTACATTTGGTTCTTTGGCCTTCTTATCAGTATTTCCTTTAACGGGTTTACTGGGTCTTGACCACCTTTATTTACGGTCGCCTGCCAGTGCCATTCTCAAAACCATATTCAATGTTATTACATTTGGTATGTGGTACCTTTACGATGCTGCACAGATTCTTTCAGAGCGAGACCTGGTTGAGAAATATGGATACAGTTATCCGATTGTGGGACCAACAGGTTTAGGAGCAGAGATACTTGCTAAAGGTGAAACTGAGGAGGCCGATGCCGAGGAGCCGGTTGGCCCCAGTCCATGGCGATTCTTGGCACTCTGTGTGTTTGCGCTGTTGCCAATACCATTTGGTCTAGAGTATTTTGCTGTTGGTGATACTTGGGGAGGCGTTACTAAGATAATCTCCAATTTTAGTTGGTCATTTGGTATTTTACAGTTCTTTTCATTATTGAGTGGATTATATCTCATTTTCAGGGTCTTCTTCAAAACTGAGACCATGCTCTTTAATGACGGTATCCCACGTACCTTCCCATGGACAATGATTATGGATTCCGATTACTGCCCTGCAGGAACAGTGAGCCCAGAGTCGGGTTGTAAAAAGGATGAATCAGAGGAATCACAAGGTTGGTTTAGCTTTATGAAAGGGTGGGGGGCGAATATGAAATGGTACAAGAAATATATTGAACCTGTTGCCACGGTTGTTAATACCGCTAAAAGTGCAGTACAAGCCACAATACCACCTGCAAAACAGGCGGCGACAGGTGCACTCTCATTAGCTGCACAGGCACCGACAATTGAGAGTAAGGTGACCTCGGAGGCACAAGCGAAGTACACAAATGCAAACCAGCTCAAGGAGCTTTACAAAAAACAACAGGGCATACCTGCGAACGCAGGCAAACCTGCGAATGCAGGGCAGCAGGGTGGTGCACTTCCTGAGAGACACACGGGTGCGACATTCATGCAAAACTTTGCATTCATTGCCGCATTAGGGTTAACAATCGCCACCGGCGTTTATTTGGCGAAACTCCCTTCCATAAAAGAGTTAGATGTCTCTTTCATATTCCCCTTTTCAAAGCGCAAATCAGCATCAGGATCAGATGACACCCCTCCTGAGCCAACAGCAGTTTGAAGAGGAGATCTGGAACTCACCTAATACAACGCAAAAATATGTGGTCTACTTTACGGCGGACTGGTGCAAGGCATGCAAACGCCTTAACCTACCTGTTATTCAGGCCGCAGCTAAACAATTCAGTGTAATCTACAGATGTGATATTGACCAGAATGACTATACAGGTAGTTATTGTGGAATTAAAACAATACCCACATTTATCTGTTTCCGTGGTCGTAAAGTGATTGGACAGATTAGCAACTCAGAAACCGGCCTAGTGACTGAGTGGTTACAGCGCATGGCCAGCTTATAAATCAAATACTATAAAGAGTAGATGGAACATGACTACATAATAGTCGGTGCCGGCGCTGCCGGCCTTCATTGTGCATTAAGACTTTTACAGAGCAACAAATCTCTAAAAGTCTTGATTTTGGAGAAATACAATTACATAGGTGGGCGAATGGTCACCTACCATAAAGAGCTCCCTAATGGTACAGACCTACAATGGGAGAACGGTGCAGGGCGTATTCACAACTCTCATACTCTTGTCAAAAAATACATTAAAAAGTACGGACTAAATACTCATAATCTACTATCAACACATCTTTATCAATCTCGAGATGGTGCCGATCTCGAGCAAAATAGTTTTCAAGATCAAGCCACAACTTTTCTAGCGCCACTCGCCAGCCTGCCGGCCGCCACTCTGCGCTCGAGCACACTCGAGCAGCTCTGCCGCCTTGTTCATGGTCGACACCAAACTACGGAGTTTTTCAAGCAATTTCCGTATAAAGCCGAGGTTAACACAATGCGTGCTGATGTGGCTCTCGATAGTTTCTTAAATGTAGGTGGTGTGGCGGACTCGGGGTTTTTCGTAGTAAAAGAGGGTCTTGGCGCCGTCATTATGGGTATGGCTGGAGATGTTGTGAATCTTGGTGGGACTATTTTAATGGGTCAGACTGTGAAACATGTACGCAGCGCAGGTACTGAGAACCATGAGGTTGAGACAGAGGATGAATCAGGTCGTAAGCTACATTTTACTGCAAGAAAGGTGATTATGGCACTTCATTGTAAGGCGCTCAAGGAGATTCCCGAATGTAGCTCATGGTCAATACTAAAGCACGTATTGATGAAACCACTCTTACGTGTATATGCGCACTGGTCTAATGGTGATTGGATGGCCTCCTTCGCCGGTCAACGCATTGTGTTTGGCTCAAATCCCCTTCGTCATTTCATACCCACAGGTGAACAAACAGCAATGATAAGTTACACTGATGCTGATGACACAGCAACATGGATGAAGGATGCTTGGTCAAACCCTAAAAATCTGGAGCAGAGAATGATGAAGGCGTTGCGTAGAGCATTCCCCAATAAAAATATACCAGACCCAGTGTTCTTCAAAGCTCATCCATGGTCTGAAGGCTGCAGTTATTGGATACCGAGCTCATTAGACCTTTCGGACATCTCACTTAAGATAAAACCGGGGGTGTACGCTTGTGGTGAAAGTTTTAGTGCCGATAAACAGTGTTGGATTGAGGGTGCGCTAGAGTCAGCAGAGCAACTTTTATTTGGCCAGAAAATTTGATATAGTGAATTAGCTCTGTTTTTTGATGCAGTGTAATCATGATGACAGTTTTCAGAACCCCAATCCTACTTAAAAAAGAACTAGCTAACTTTCTAAAAGTGCCCTATGGCACTATGATGTCTTCCCTTGATACTACTCGAATGATTAGAAATTATATTATAAATAATAAATTGTTATGTAGTGAATATA